>Ga0315280_10000032_pt1 | contig 244273 bp, 238 predicted proteins | sample YL17G06_40_MG_FD_203697 | JGI IMG/M metagenome (GOLD analysis project Ga0315280, IMG submission 203697) | Sediment microbial communities from Yellowstone Lake, YNP, Wyoming, USA - YL17G06_40 | ecosystem: Environmental > Aquatic > Freshwater > Lake > Sediment | place: USA: Wyoming | collected... | reverse complement strand
ACCGTAGCGCATTGGCTGAGGAGCAGGAAGAGAAGGATGCAGAGGAAGGAGGCCTATTCATACGTAATCGCTTACAACGTTGTCAGAGCCATCGTAAACCCACTCAGACTGATTTGAAATGGAGCCGAAGGAGAGAAAACCTATTTATACTTCGAGTATGAAAGTTATACTGATGAGAAAATGGAACAGCAAGATCCTGAAATTGCAGTCGTTGGAGCAAAAGGGCAAATAGTTATCCCTCAACAAATGAGGAGAGAATTGAAGATAGCTCCGAAAACCAAGCTGGCAGTCTTTAGAAAGGGGGATAAACTCGTTGTAACAAAACTCAAGATCCCTCCCTTGGGAGATGAGCTAAGGGATTTATTTAGAGAAATCGACAGGCAATACAGAGGAAAGAAGAGACCTACTGAAAAAATGATTTTAGAAGAGATTCAAGCATATAGACATGAGAAACGGGCCAGCCAAGGCATGTAAAATGATTCATGTAGTTATTGATACTAACGTTCTAGTGTCGGCCCTAATTGAACATGGTAAACCCAGACAATTGGTTCTCAAGTTACTATTAGGAAAAAATATTGTAATATTATCTCGTGAGATGTTGGCTGAATTGGCCGATGTCCTCAAGAGGAATAAGTTCATCATCAAGAGCTCTCAAATTGATAGATTTCTTTCAGGTCTGGTAAAGAAATCCAAGATAGTGACAATAAGTTCGCATTTTAAAGTCATTTCGGAGGACCCTGATGATGACACGGTTCTAAACACAGCTTATAGTGGAAAAGCAAATTACATAGTCACAGGGGACAAGCACCTGCTGGCTCTTAGAAAATTCAAGGGAATAGAGATAGTAAAGGTTACTCACATGCTTGAGATACTGAGATAGCAAAAGGCAAGTATGCTTGTTTGTTTCCCACACAACCGTTAAATACTTTCATCATTAGCAAAGAATTGACTAGGAGGGGATTAAATCGTGGAGGATGTTATGATAAGGATTTCAGTATTGTGGATAGTCTACGCAGTGGATATGGCAGCTCATTATGCTATGCTCGCCGTTGAACCTAGTGCTTTACAGAAAGTACTATCGGAGGAAACTAGGATTCCAGCAACTAAATTAGCGATTTTGGAAGCGTTCACTAACTGGTTGATTCCCCTAACAATGGCTTTTCTATCGGTGACCCTAGGGGATTTTATAAATCGTAACCTAAATATGGTTTTAAGCGGAATGTTTACTCTCCTGGGCATATTCCACATAGCAAGATGCCCCATGGTACACATATCTGATAACCCCTCAGTTCACCAATTGCTGATCTGTATATCAACAATCGTGGCAACTGCACTAATTTTCTGGTATGCATGGAATTGGTAGTTTTCTTGACCCCACGAACCTTACACCATAAGCCACTGTGCAGGACCAGAAGTAGGTTGATGAAGTGGATATGGGCGAAAATTCAAGAAGTGGCTATGAGCGCTACCCCGCCTGGATACTTGACAACTTCATCAGAAGGCTCACTGACAACCCAAACAGATATTGTTCCTATGTCACGAAGGGTCAGGTGGTTGCTGACCTTGGTTGCGGCCCAGGCTACTACACACTTCCCTTAGCCGAATCCGTCGGTCCTGAGGGAAAGGTCTACGCAGTTGATATGAATGAGAAAGCCATTCGAGCTTTAGAAAAAAAAGCGAATAAACATGGCTACCACAACATTGAAGCGCACGCTACATCTGCCTCCGACCTGAGCTTCATCAAAGACGAATCGGTTGACTTCGTCCTTGCCGCTGGACTGTTGTGTTCCATGGCACCAAAATATCATGAGGCAACTGTAAACGAAATGAAACGTATCCTCAAGCCAAGTGGAAAGGCATACCTTAGTCTAGGTTTCCATCCTCCTCTTGGTTTTGTAGGTAAAGAGGAATGGACGAAAATACTTGAAGGTTTAAAAGTCGAGCAGAGGGATGGTTCCCGCGATATGTGGGCAGTAGTATCCATAAAAACTAGTTAAACGATCGGCCTAACGCCATTTTGCAAAAGTAACTTGAGATCAGCCTATGAATCTGACGCCATCAAGTCCTTTCATGTGCTGGTCGCTAGTCACGAGTTCAGCACCATATGTTTTTGCTGTAGAATAGACGATGGAATCAGCCATACCCAGTCCTGACTTGAGACTGGTATCGGCGGCGACTAGGGCAAGATGCGCATCCAAGTCCATGATTCTTGTTCGAGAGATCTGAGCGTAGGCCTCTAATGCTATTTCCTCTCCTTTCTCCTTTTTCAGCCTTCTGTAGACCTCGAACACCACAACACTGGGCGTGATCGAATTCGTCTCGTTTGAGTTCTCGATGTAAGGCGCATACCTCTCAGCTAGAGGACCTTCTGCGAAGTACTCGATCCATCCATACGAATCTATCAGTTTCATAGCCGGTCCGTTTCGTTCCTAATACCTTTGATTGTCACTCCCTTAGCAGATCCCCTGAGTTCCCTTATCGGCCTTATTGGGATCATGTGGACGACTCCGTCCTTCTCTATAACGGCGACCTTCTGACCAGGCTTAATCTTCAACTTTTGTCTCACGTCTTTGGGGATGACTACCTGGAACTTCGACGATACTGTCACAGTACCCATCGTTGGATAATCCGTTCAACGATTGTCGGATGGATATATAAATCTTCTTACTTAATCATGAGCATTAATCATGAGCATGAGCTGATGGAGGAGATGATATCTAGGGCCAAGGGGAACAACTGCCGTTACGTGACCGTGAGTGGAGGATTGGGGGCTCCGGGTTTTTATGCGCGCTTCGGCTTTGAGCACCTTCTCGATCTGCAGACTATAAATTGCGAGGTTCCTCAGGGTTCAGCGACGTGCGACTGCAGACCATTCGTCCCAGCCGATTTTGAAAGACCTCCTGACTGCCCCCTTTGGATAGGCCGGTTTCACAGCCCATCCCAGAAATGGCAGGATATAGTCAACAGCATGAAGAAGCGAGATGCCATTCTGCGGGAGCATGCAGCATTGCCAGAGCCAACTGGAAGGTGCTCTGAGAAGCGGGATTTCCTAGGATTTCTAGTTCACGAGTGGAGAAGTTCAACTAATGCAGACGTCTATTGCTGGACGGAGACTCTAACGAGCGATGCGATTTCCGAGATGCTCGCGCATGCACGTCTCGCCGGATATAAACGCGCTTGCTTGCTGTGCCATCCTGACGTAGTGCCACTGGTCAGCGGGATCTGCGGATCAGCGCCTTCTGGGAAGTGGCAGATCTGGGGGAAAAGGCTCTAAGTTTTTTACAATTATTACACTATATCATACTCTCCCCATATTCGTTCTGCTCACCTTAGAAATTCAAAGGGGATAGATTGAACCATGGTATAGCCGATTCTTAAGTACCAAATTAAATATAAGTCTTCTATGCCAATCTAGATAAGGTTTAATGGTACGAGCTATATATTTTTGCTCATGATGTGATAGTGCCTTATTCCCTTGATTCCGGGCACCTGCGTGTAGAAGAAGAGGTGGTCTGTCCACGGGATGACGGCTTCCACAACTCCTTTGAGCCTCATCAGCCTTAGGGACTCGAAGAGCAGAACGGACCCGACTCCCGACTTTCTTCTCTTTTCATCTACACCTATCGGACCGAACCAGTCTCGGTTCAGAGCGCCATGAGTGGCGAATCCTATTATCTCTCCGTTCTTTATGTCCTTGGCAACCAACGTTCCTGAACTTGCCATCTCGGCGTTCTCAATGGAAACGGCTACCTCATAGCCCCAGCCGGGGTAAAACTCCCCCTTCACCCAACGGCATAGGCTCTCGCTTCCGGCCCTCGTAGCAGGGGTAATGACTATTCCCCCTTTGCCCAGTTCCTCCTGCAGCCTCTGGATTCTGCGTGGAACTGAAAAACCCCTGAGCGAAACTATATAGTCGACCGCTTCCCCTACCTTCGAATAGCCACTTTTTTCAAGGGCCTCCAATATCGTTTCGTATCGGAGGTCGATGCCGGGCCACAGGCGTGAGCGCATGAAGTCCGATATCCTGACCACTTTTCCTCCGAGGTTTCGTAGTTCGACCTCGATCCTGCTGCACAGCGCAGATATGACCTCGACCTCGTCGTTCTCCTTTCCCGCAACCCCCGCGAGGATCTTGATCCAGGTAGCTGATGGGTAGACCTCCTCAGGGGGCTGCCTGATCGGCCTTACGCCGGCTGCGAAACCGACGGGCTTACCGTCTTCATACGCGACGAATGCGAGCCCCGGCTCAAAATTTGGATCTTGGAAGACGATCTTCCGTAAAACGGATGAATCGAAGGAGTCGTATCGGAGAGATCGGTTACAGACAGCGATGGCGTCAGGGATGTTCTTCTCGGTTAGCTCCTCAAATCTCAGATGGGACATGCTTCTCCCACATCATCGCTACTTTATTACCATTAATTAAAGGTTGGCGGTAATTGCTTAAGAGACCGTGGTTCATCGGTTCCATCGTGGCGATCATTGTAGTTGCCGCTCTCGTAACTGTTCTGCTGAAAAGACGAAAATGAACAAGCTATCGCACGCTATAGCAGTCGCGCTCGCAGAATGGTATGTATTGAAATTACTGAATAATAACAATTTTGGCCCTATACATTAAAAGAACCCATGTTCAATACCTGCAATCCCCTTTATCGAGTATGCGCCCACGCCAAAAACTAAGCAATCATCGTATTCATTTCAAACTCGCCTCATTCCCGCCGTTTCCGCTTGTAAGCTATCACATTTCAACAGATAATGTTGTTCGAGAGCTCCATATTCACTGAAGTCTCCCCCGGTATTGAGATGCCTCCAAGGCTTAAGAGCCCAAACGGTACCTCCTTAGCCAGAGGATCGCCTAGAAGCATACCTTATCCTCATGACTCTCCTCAACCAGGCGATCCTGTTCTCATGAATAGCGTATATCATGGAGTAAATCTCGCTTGTTGTTGTACTAACTATTTCTCTTTCAGCTTTTCTCATCACTGTCTCAAAACAAAGCCGTCTCTCTGGTGTTGGAGGACTCCGTCAAGGTGCCTATAAGAAATCACTTCGAACTCACTTTCAAGTATCGAGTCTATTGCTCCCAAATTATTATCTGTTGGATGTAATACGCTCTACCAATCTAGATTCATCTTAATCCACTCTGATACGTAGTCTAACTTCAATTATAGTGAAGCTTCCTTTTCCTCTATCCCGAGTAAGGTCTGGTCAGAATTAAAGATTACATCGAGCTTAGATTAAGCTCTAGACTAGCTCAATGGATCTGAGCGGCTCTATCTTCGATCTACTCGTGAATTTCTGCATGATCTCCTCGTGCCTCTTCCTCTCCGCAGGCGTTGGCACTCTGATCTTTTTCATAGCCTCCTCGAAGTGGCGCCTCTGGATGATTATCTCCTGCACCCTCGAGTTCGCCTCCTCCGGGCTCTTGCACTTGTAGAGCAGCTCCCTCAAAGTGAGCATGCCTGCCTCGTTGCAGACCTCAGCTATGTCTGCGCCAGAGTATCCGTCGGTCATCGTTGTCAGCTCCTCGATCGAGACGTCATTCGAGAGGGGTTTGCTCTTCAGGTTGATCTTGAAGATCTCCTTGCGCGCCTCCAAGTCTGGCCAGGAGACGCCGACGACCTTGTCGAACCTCCCAGCTCTCAGTAGCGCGGGATCCACCATATCGGGCCTGTTGGTAGCGCCGATCACAACAACGCCTCTCAATTCCTCCATGCCATCCAACTCAGTGAGCAGCTGGCTGATCACCCGTTCAGTTACACCCGAATCTCCAAACCGCATCCCCCTTGTGGGAACAAGCGCATCAATATCATCGAAGAATATTATGCACGGCGCCGCCTGCCTCGCCTTCCTGAACACCTCCCTTACTCCCCTCTCGCTCTCGCCCACCCACTTCGAGAGGAGCTCGGGGCCTTTTATGGAGATGAAGTTCGCCTCCGACTCCGTCGCGAGTGCCTTGGCAAGCAAGGTCTTGCCAATTCCGGGTGGGCCGTAGAGCAGTATGCCCTTCGGCTGCCTGATCGAAGCAATCTTGAACAGGTCAGGATATCGGATGGGCCACTCTATGGACGAGACGAGCTCCTCCTTCGCAGCATCCAAGCCACCTATATCGGACCAGTGAACATTTGGTGATTCGATCATGACCTCGCGCATCGCGGAGGGCTCGATCTCCTTCAGGGCGTCGTAGAAGTCGTTGTTGCTGACAGTTATCTTGTTCAATATTTCGGCTGGAATGCTCTCCGCCTCCAATTCGATTTCAGGTAGAATCCTCCTGAGCGCCCTCATGGCGGCCTCCTTGCAGAGGGCCTCGAGGTCCGCGCCGACAAAACCATGAGTTATCTCTGACAACTTCTTCAGATCGACTCCTTCTGCAAAGGGCATGCCCCTGGAATGTATCTGAAGTATCTCGAGCCTGCCATTCTTGTCTGGCACACCTATCTCTATCTCCCTGTCGAACCTGCCCGGCCTCCTGAGGGCCGGATCCAATGCATTCACCCTGTTCGTGGCCCCGATGACGACGACCTTCCCCCTCGCCTGCAGGCCGTCCATCAGTGACAGTAGTTGCGCCACGACCCGCTTCTCGACCTCGCCCGTGACCTCCTCCCTCTTCGGCGCTATGCTGTCGAGCTCGTCTATGAAGACTATGCTCGGCGCGTTCTCCCCCGCCTCCTTGAAGATCTCCCTCAGCCTCTGCTCGCTCTCGCCGTAGTACTTGCTCATTATCTCGGGCCCGCTGATGCTGATGAAGTTCGCGTTGGTCTCGTTCGCGACCGCCTTCGCCAGCAGCGTCTTGCCGGTGCCTGGAGGCCCATGTAAAAGCACGCCCTTGGGAGCCTCGACGCCGAGCCTCTCGAAGAGCTCCGGGTGCCGAAGCGGCAGCTCGACCATCTCCCTCACCTTCTGGATCGCGTCCCTCAGGCCGCCGATGTCCTCGTAAGCGATCCTCGGAACCTTTCTCGCCTGGGCAGCATAACCCTTCTCACTGATCTTCACTGTCGTGTCCTCGTTCACTATGACGGCGTCGGCCATTGGCTGATATGCTGTAACGACGAGATTCACAACTCTGCCCATGATCCTGACAGGAACGGAATCCCCCTTCGCGACTATCCTGCCAGTTAGGATGTTCCTGACGTACTCCTCGCCACCTACAATCCTGAGCGGCTCGGTGGGTGCCAGAGTCACCGTCTGAGCATACTTTGCAGAGATTTTCTTGACCCTGACCTTATCATCGATGCTTACGCCAGCGTTCTCCCTGATGTAGCCATCGATCCTGATCAGTCCCTTCCCAGCGTCTCTTGGGTGAGCGGTCCAGCAGAGGGCGAATGTGCGCCTCTTTCCGAAGATCTCAATCGCATCTCCAGCCGAGATCTTGAGCCTCTCAGCGACTTCTGGATCCATCCTCACGATTCCGCGGCCAACGTCTATTGAGATCGCCTCGGATACCCTAAGTATCGCATGAGGTGTGCCCTTTCTCTCAGGTCCCTCGCTCAACTACCGATTCCTCCAAGAATCAGGATGCCTCTTGTACTGGATAATGTGATAGTGCTAGCCTTTAACTTTAACTGACTAGAAGCTATCCCATAAATGATATGGGAGGGTCACTGAGCGCCCCATATTATGGCACAGATAACCCTCGCAACCTAGTGCCAGCTCACATCGACTGCAACCTCGATAAGGGTGACGAACAAGCTTCTCGTTACAAATGTAGGTTTAAGCGTGTAACAAAAAAATAGAAAAATCGGATAGATAGGCTTATAGTCTAAGTTGGATACTGTATTAGATGAGATATGGCTAGGCACCACCGACTGACGAGGATAGAAGTCAAGAGAAGGAAGTTTAAACAACGCAGAGAACTGAGAGGTAGATGAGATATGAATTTCCTGCCTTCTCAGGCTTCATCATGCCATGTCTTAGAGATGTCACCAAGTGTACGTAGACGAAAAGCAGTCAGAGAGCATTAATGCACACGACGCCAACAGGGTGCGGTGAATGAACTGTGCTAACTGCGGTCACAATATAGTGAAGCCGTACAAGGTCTATATGCACAAAGAGGGAGAGAAGGGCAGAGAGGCATGGAGGACTAGGTGCTTCTGTGGCTGTGTGTACCCACGACGCCTATCGTAATCCTTTTCTATTGATTTCTATGGGTCGGGCAGGATGCACATAATTAATTTAGTGAATACTTAGTGCTTATCATGAGGAGAAATGGCAATAGATAGAAAATGTAGCTATGAGAAGAGCGTTACAAGCCGGGCGTGGGGTGCAACTCCGTACGATGGTGGTTGGGAGAAAAGTCAAGAATATGAGGAAGATATTTCTGAGATCATAGCGATATCTGAGGAAGAGACGGCTCTTAGCTCGGTGCCTAACTGGGCCCGAGAAATAGTAGATCGAATGATCGGCCCACTACCTATGTGCGGTCACTATATGTTTCCACTGCCTGTGCTCCAGATTTGTGAAGCCATCAGAGAGGAGAAGTGCCCTGAATTTGTCTGTGGCTGTTACACGGCTGACTCGGTACGAAAAACTTTGATGTGCTACTATGTATATTGTCTCGATGCTTGGCTGAAGGATGCACCTCTTGAAGTTACCAGGGCTGAACTTGCTATGCGAGACGATCTTGGCAAGGATTGGCCTAAAATCGTCACATCGATTTACAGATCACTTGGGTCGCCTTCTGAGCAGAAAGTGCTTCTCGTAAGAAGGCTGGTCCATCGACTCAGATGGTGGATAAAGACCCTAATATGGTTTGATGACAAAAGGGATCGCTACATGCTGGATGTCTATTCTGGAGATGTGAGAGGAGATGAAGCAAAGTACAGTGCATACGGAAACTCCCCTTTCGGTGACCCCTACTTCAAAGAACGGGAAATCCCAGAGATGGAGGAACTTGCCAAGCAGATTTGTGAAATACCAGGTGGTAAGAAGCTCTTGGATCGTATCGAAAGTACTTGGTTGTGTGCACCAAAAGTATTCAGATACCTAGAAAAGCTGATTCTAGAGATAGGAAGTATCAACTCAGGGAATATTTCGAATGATGATGTCTCGATCCTTCAATGTGAAGACACTTATCCAGACATTGCGTCTTATAAGAGATGGTATTCTCCGTTTATGTCTTCCCTAAAGGCTTGGCTTGACGGTAATTGCAAAGCTCTAAGTGAGCTTGGAGAAATAACTCCAGTTAAACACTGGCTTGTTAGGGTTCTCCGACATAAATTACAACTTTATGAGAAATACGACCCCTTTGGCAGTCTAATCGGGGCTAAACCATCTGGCAAGAGCGATAACAAAACTATTTGACCCAGTAACTGACACAGCAAGTCTTCATCCCCACAAGATATATTGTTTTTCGATTTCACATTGACCCCATGCTTTATCCGTACTTCCTTCTTATGGCTTGAGCAATGTCATGAAGGCTCTCAACGTCGTTCCAGTTGTAATCCTCAATCTCCTTCCTCAGTCTCTCGCGTGTTTGCTTGTCCTTCGACGAGCGATATTCATCAAAGGTCAAGAGACATGCTAAACCGTCTCGGATGCTCAATGGCGGCGATTGGTGCCCAAAATAGACCGCCACATCCTTGACGTTAAAGGATTTCATAGGCATCATCAAGCACCGATTTACAGTGGAGTAGAGATCGACGTGGTTTCTTTTAAGACCGAGGATCTTACTGTCCTGACCACTCCAAGTATAAGCGACATAATCTTCAACATCCCTGAACAGGTCAATGAATTCCAGAACGGTGCGTTTAGCATCACGGGCCGAATCGATAAATCTCTGAAACTTACTTATCCTGTCGCCTTCAACTGCTTTGACTCCAATGCAGAATGTAAAGTCACCGTATTCTAAGTCAATATAGAACTCGGTTGAAGCTGTTGGGAGACTGATAGGCTGCAATCGTATGGGCTTATTTTCGACGATTGATTTGGCTGAGTAAATTATCTTTGAGAGGTACGATCCTCCCATCTTTTGCTTCCATACCCTACCGTGGGTTGCTGTTAACCGATCTGCGACAGAGTTAATATTGGGTGTATCCTTCCAGCACTCAGCTGCTTGGTAGAGCTGCTCAAAGTCATGTATGCCACAGGCTTCTAGTAGAGACTGGCGTACAGGCCCAATCTGACGAATTGCACGAAGCACTACCTCGTCAGTCAATTTAAGTGCATTGTTGTAAGTTATGGTATATATATAAAATTCCTATTCTTTGTTTAGCGTGCTCCCTGTCCCTGAGCATCTTACACGTAGGGTTTCTGCCAGTTGTTTCAAATCATCATCGCTCATCCATTCGGTCTTGAGATAATCGCAGATCCTCTCATCATTCAATCGTAAATTCCTCGCCTCCTCGACCGCACAGCGAAAAGCCTCAACCTCGGTCGGCCTCCCGACGTAGCTGAAGTTGCGGTCGAAGAGCTCCTTGCCCTCCATGAACTGCCTGACATGTACCAACTCGTGGATTATGTCGAGGTATATGTCGATTATGTCGCCTTCGTTCATATAGTTGGCGCTGATCATAAGATGGCCATCTTCGTCGCTAACCCCCATATAGCCTCTCCTCCCGGTGAACTCAACCTTGAGATCGGAGAGCACCTTCTCCGTTTCTTTGCCAAAGATTCGTCTAACGGCATCAACCTTCTCGAAGCCTTCGAAGTAATCAGTAAACGGCTGTGTTGACGCCTTGGCATTGCGCAGTATCTTGACCTTCAATTGAGTGCTTATACCTCCTTGTCTCCCTTTCAGCTTATATTTAAGAATAAGTTATTCACCTTTACGTTTGAGCTTTGGGTCCATCTATTTGTTTTCTTGGACGAACCTCCTTTGAGTCAATTAAAACTGAGGGGACTCCCAAATTTTTATAAGTTCCTTAGTCAGCGTGGTGGTACATGAAAATATGTTTCTTAACGTTCGTATGCCCCAAATACGATGTAGCTAGAATTGCATCATTAGCTAGGAACATCAACGTCGATGGGGTTGAGATCCGGGTCGAAATAGGTCACGCACACAACATCTCTTCACTAACAAGGCCCGGTGAAAGGCGACGAATTAGGAAATTCCTTGAAAGCCAAGGGATAGAGGTTGCCTCAGTTGCCACCTCGGTCGAATTAGGCTCACCTGAGACAGATATAAGCGAGTTCATGATGGAATCGGGCAGAACGAATACGCTACTCGCTCGGGATCTAGGCGCGAAAATCCTTAGGGTCTTCCTGAGCCAACAGCCTGGTGTCACCGTGGAACTACCGTCGAAAATGGCCGACCAGCATCATGAGGATGTGAAGGTCCTAGGGATGAACGACGAAATCATCGATCGCTGTGCTAAGGATCTTGACAGGCTGGGGGAATTCGCTGAGGATTATAACGTTATACCCGCCATTGAAGAGGGTCATCCCTTTAATGCCAAGTGGCTAAAACTTATCATGGAGAGAAGCGAGACGCCCAATAAAGGCATCGTCTGGAACCGTTCCGATATCACGCAACATGAATTTGAATATATAGGTAAGTACGTTAAACATATCCACGTCCATAATGAAGTCATCTCCCCAGAGAACGATGACCTTCTATACACCTTGAAGAGGATGAAGCCCATCGGTTATGATGACTACATTTCAATGGAGTTCGAGGAGTATCCGAAACCTGATCCAGATACCGGCAATATACCGGAAAATGTGCTAAAAGATATAACGACCCGATTTAGGAAGTTTATCGCGGAAGTAAAATGATGTATGAGGTAACTTCTCCGATTATCCATATGCTGCGATGATAACGACAATATATGTGATTTGATCATGAAGATCATCGGCATGCGACGGCTGGAGGAGACGCTGCAACGGGTTAATTGCAACGGTGACAACTGGCACATGACCTGGGCGTACAACGATAAGCAATACGTGGCATTGTGCGACGGCCGGGGATGGCCGGAGCTTCACGGTACGATGGGCAAGACCTATAACACACGTGTTTACGCGATCGATGGAGAAGCACCTGGCGAGACCTTCGAGTACCTGCCAGGGTACCCGGACCTTTTGACCGAAGCGTATCCGAACTTCTCGCGTTACTACGGGTTCGGCATTCTGGCCCTGGATGAGCACATCTACCACTATCTCAGCACGCCCAACCATCCATTCTCCGACCCCGAACCGCGCTTCATCGGGGCCAAGTTGATCTATTCACCTGACACTGGACTGACGTGGCGGAACCAGGACGGATCACCGGTCCGGTGGGAGCCATGGGAACAACGCAGCCGGTCGAACATGGTGTTCTTCAACGAGCCAGATGAAGCGTTCTCACTGTTGACCGTATTGCAGATGGGCCGAAACTACGAGCACAACGAGGATGGCTACGTGTACGTCTACGCACCCAATGGCAACGTCGAGGGAATGATGAACCAGTTAGTGATGTTTCGAGTAAGGAGGGACCGTGTGTTAAAACGGTCGGCATATGAGTTCTTCGCGTCGCGTAACGCAGATGGTTCAGCGAACTGGACGAAGTACATCGATCTCCGCGGGGTGGTTCACACGTTCCCATCCGGCTGGGTGAACTTGAAGACTCACCCTTACGCGTGGCATCCGAGCATTGTGTACAATGCGCCCCTTGGGGTATACATGATGGCGAACTGGGGGATGGGATGTGCGGTGGATGGGACGTGGTTCGGCAAGCCGAGTTACTTGGGTTTTTGGACCGCGCCGAAGCCATGGGGGCCATGGACGCAGGTGCATGAGGAGATGGCGTGGACGCTGGGTAACGATCGGGGCGTTCGGGCTTACCAGCCACAGATCGCGCCGAAGTGGATCGCGAAGGACGGCTTGACGTTCTGGCTTGTGTTTACCGATTTCCAGAGGGACGACGGCAAATATCCGTACTATTGCTTCAACTACCAAAAGGTCAAAATTCTCGTGGACTAAGGCTTGTGGTGGATTATTGCCAATTATTATCATGCTTCCTTCGTTGCCAAATTAAACAAGCTCGTGTTATAATTCAGAAGACCTTTCCTAGACATCGCTCCCGCCTGTAGCCTACCAGTCCTTTAAGTCGGTATAAGCGATTGATCTGCCTGAAAGTATTTTTGTTATGAGCTTGTCCCTGCCTTCATAATAGACACCATCGGCGTGATATTCAGGTTCCAATTCCCCTGTGGTTGGATTTTTGTATACAACTCTCCTTATGAACTCTCTTTTGGTGTCCAGCCCCGCTTTCTTGTAGAACATTGTTCTTTTGGGATGGCAGAATCCCAATCCAGTTTTACCTGCCTTCTTCAGGTATATGCTCATGGCTGCGATCAATATCTTGCCGTATCCCATCCCCCTTTTGATTGTTAGGATGTTGCATATCCCAAGTATTTTGTATTTCTTTCCGCTGAATTGCAGGGTAAGCTTCCTGAAAGCCCCAAAAGCTACGATTTTATTATCATCTTTAACGAAAAAAAAGATTGAATTGGAGTAATCCTTCTTGAAATTCATTCTTTTGTATTTGCTCCCGTATTCCTTAGATTTGGATCTGTTCATCAAATCCTCCTCCCTTTTTGATAGTTCCTTGTTAGTTTTTATTTCGATTTCTATTGCCATGTCAAAGTACCCTAGTCAGGTTAGATAGAAATTATTTTGCCAGCCACTCCAAGAGCTTCCCTCTTACCGATGCTCCTCCTCTCCCCTTGAGGCCCCTGCGAACTCCCTTAACTTCAGGGCCATCTCCTTCAGGTTTTCGTCCACCATGTAGTTTACTGTCCACTTCTCGAACTTTCCGTCAGGAAGCATCGTGCCGACCTTGACCTCCGTGAGTACCTCGATCCCCTGATCTATGGTCTTCACCGGGTATACGTGGAACTTCCCGGCCTTAACGGCCTCCAGGACCTCTTCCTTCAGCATCAGGTTTTGGGCATTGCTCTCTGGGATCATCACCCCCTGCTTGCCTGTGAGGCCCCTGGCCTTGCAGACCTCGAAGAATCCCTCTATCTTTTCGTTCACCCCGCCGATGGCCTGAACCTCACCCTTCTGGTTCACGGAGCCCGTGACAGCGAGGTTCTGCTTGATCGGCAGCCCAGATAGGGCCGAGAGGATTGCGTAAAGTTCGGTGCTCGAGGCGCTGTCTCCCTCAACGCCACTGTAACTTTGCTCGAAGACGAGTCGGGCTGAGAGCGTCAGAGGCTTGTCGCGGGCGTATTTCTGAGCCAGATAGCCGCTCAGTATCATCACCCCTTTTGTGTGGATCGGCCCTCCCATCCTCGCCCTCCGCTCTATGTCGATGATCCCTTCCCTTCCCATGCCTATGCTTGCGGTGACCCTCGAGGGCGTCCCGAAGGCGAAGTCCCCAAGGCTCATGACCGAGAGCCCATTGACCTGACCAACGGCCTCGCCTTCCGTGTCTATCAGCAGCACCTTACGCTGGATCATCTCCTGGATCTTCTCCTGGATCATGTTAGAGCGATACAGTTTCTCCTCGACGGCCTTCTCGATGTGGTCCCCGGTTGTGTATTTGGAGCCATCGCGGTCAGCGTAGAAGCTAGCCTCACGTATGATGTCGGCAATGTCAGCGAAACGGGCGGACATCTTCTCCTGGTCTTCGGCCAGTCTCGAACCGTACTCAATTACCTTGGCTATTGCCGATGATTCGAGGTGCTTCAGGTTCTCCTTTTGGCAGAAGGTGCAGATGAAGGCGGTATATTTCTGGACATTATCGTCCGTGCGGTCCATGGTGGTGTCGAAGTCTGCCTTGACTTTGAACAACTCCCTGAAGTCCTTGTCGTATGTGTAAAGGAGCTGGTGGAGAAGCGGTTCCCCTATCAGGACCACCTTGACGTTGAGTGAGATCGGCTTCGGCCTCATGCCCTTCGTCGTTATTGCGCCCAAGCGTTCCCCTATCTCCTCGATGACGATCCGCTTGTCCCTCAGGGCGCTCTTCAGGCCCTCCCACGAGAATATGTTCCGAAGCGTTTCCTCAATGGGGATCACGAGGTACCCGCCATTGGCCCTGTGCAAGGAGCCCCCGCGTATCATCGTGAAATCGGTCGACAAGACGCCGAACTGCGCCTCCTTCTCCATTTTCCCGAAGAGGTTTTGGTAGGTTGGATTGAACTCAATGACTACCGGGGCTCCCTTGAGCCCGGAGTTATCCACTATGACATTGACCTCATACTTCCTGAGGGGCGGCTCCTTCACCCAAGGAATTGGAGAGGGGACCGGAGGGGCCTCCTGGGCGGGTGCTTCGGGCTTCAGGAACTTTTCGAAGTTCTCCAAGATATCCCTTTGCACATCATCAAGATATGCGGCAACCTCGGGGAATCCCCTGTACTTCTCCTTCAGATCGTCGAAGAGGTGACCGACCGCGAAGAGCGCAACGTCGTGGTTCAGCTTATCGATCTCCTCGTTGACCTTCCCCTCGAGAGATCTCATCTGCCTCATCGCATCCCTCAGATCGGCATTCACCTGTTCCCTCCTCTTCTGGATCTCATCCCTGACCTGGGGGCTTAAGGCCATGAACTCTCGTTCACTGAGGGGTTTGCCCCTCACCACGGGGACGACGATGATGCCTATGTTGCTGATCTGGATCGCGAATCCCTGATCCAACGCTCTCTTGTTTAAATCGGAAAGAAGTGCGTCCCTCTTCTCCTCGGGGGATTTGATCGTCGCCTCCCTCTTCGTCGCATACTCCTCGCTCTCGAAGGCTTTCGGGAGCGCCTTCTTCACCTCATCGATGACCCCTGACATAGCTTCTTCGAAGTTCTTCCCCTCGCCCGGAGGGAGCCTTATCGCTTTGGGCTCGTATGGATTGGCGAAATCGTTCACGTAGCACCAATCCGAGGGCACGGGTTTCGCCTTGGCTACCGCCTCCAAGAAGTCCCTCACTGCGGTAGTCCTCCCAGTCCCCGAGTAGCCAGCCACGTAGATGTTGAATCCCGATTGTTCGATATCCAGGCCGAACTTGAGCGCTTTCATCGCCCTCTCTTGGCCTATGATCCCTTCGAGTGGAGCGATCTCCTCAGTCGTCTCGCATTGGAGCGACACAGGATCGCATCGCTTTCTGAGTTTCTCAAACGATAGCTCGTTTACCAAATTCCATCACCTTCAACTTAGGACGCGTGAACATTTACCTACGGCCCTTTAAACCTGCATAAAAACCTTCACTTAACCCACCTTTATTATCGGAAGTAGCGCCTGTCACAAAAACGCCAACACCATCGCAAGGATTCGATGTGAACTGTGATACAGAACGCAAATTGAGACCTACAGGAGGCATCAACTGGTACGATAGGGGATGGGCACTTTTACTTTTCGGCATAAAGGAACATATTTTTTTTATGTTATGTTAAGATACAGGCAGATTAAGGTAAGTTGACTATAATATGATGTTTAGAGGTGAATGAAGATTGAGTATAAAAAGCTTGGATGTGAAGCAACTGTTTTTCATCGGCGGAATTGATGGCATAATTGGCGGGATACTTGGAGTGGTTGCCTTTGTTTGGGACTATTATAGTATGCTGCTCTATACGCAAATCGAGGATATTGCCTTCACTATATTGTCACTAATAGTGATAACGACTGGTATATTTCTACTGAGGAGCAAGAAATCAGTGACATTGGAAATGACAGCGTCTCGATACGCCGGTACCTATTGGAAATAGAGCAGGCATCATATAGAATTTTCATCCATAAGATCTCGGAAGTTTCTTAGGAAGTCATAGAGTCATTCAAGGAGAGCAATCAGTCTGGATTTTTGACGGCTATCACGAAAAAACCGATTCCCTGATTGCCTCACTATAGCTCTGTGGGAAGTAGAAAAGCAAAAAGAGGCCCTGCGCGAACTTAGAAATCTAACTGGAAACCGTCGTATCAGCCGATCCTCGCCCCATAACCAGCTGTGAGCAACGAGACGGAGATCGAGAACATCGCCAAGTAAGCACAGCGACCTCGCTTGCCTTGTTTGGCCAAAATGGATTCGAACGCGTAGAGGAGCGCGAGAAACGGGAGTGAGACGTAAGCGAAGATCAGGAAGAATCCGGCCTGCTGGGGCACTACCAACGACATCACTATTAGGGAAGTTGCCAAAACCAAGGCCTTTGTGCCGACTCCGAAGGCCCACTTTGGAAATGCGGTGAAAAACGAGAGGAGAGAGGTATCTAAAACCGTGAATGTTGTGACAATCGGGAAAGCCAGGAAGGCGATGGGAATGTTGTACGTAGAAGGCACGAGCCTAATCAAGCTCCTCCCCAATATCAGTTGAAGGCCTCCGGTGAAACCAATTCCAAGGGACGCACCCATCAAGAGGGCGGCGGGATCGAAAGCTGGCCACTTGGCATCAATTCTGAGCAGTCTCAACATCTTCGCGATGCCCATGGATATCGCCATACTGGCAAAGAGCATTATGAAGAATGAGCTTGTCCCGAGAATCGACAGGCCAATGAATGACAAGAAAGGGTGGAATAACCCAGCGGCGATATACAATACGGCGCATACAAGGCTTCTCGATTTGGGGCTCGATGTTATTGTTGCGGCATCAGACGTGAAAAGGGGAAGGACCGGTACCATGAAGGCCAAAGCCGCAACCCATAATGCTGCGGCGACCAATGGCGCTACGACCATCTGCAAATGGGGCACGCCGCCTTTGAGATCGAGGAAAGAGAGCATGTCCCTGGGGAAGGCCTCGCCGTAAAGCACAGTGAGGTGGTCGAATCCTTCGATGAGGATCACCTTTACGCTCCCCCTTCCCAATTCGTAGGTAGCTCCCGGAATAACTGTGGAGTTGATGGTGAGGGAAAGCGATTCGAAGATCGAACCGGGACTTGCGACCGTGTCCAAGGCAGCAGCGACGAACAATGTCCTCGTGCCACTTTCTAGGGCCTGGCGCAATGTGCCCGGAACGGCTCCGGAACCCACCACTATCAAGGCGCGTGGTCTCAGTTCCGAGGATATCAGCTGGGCGAACGTTCCACCCATGGAGTGCCCGCCGATTATTGAGAACGAGAGGTTATACATGGACCTGATCGTTCGGGCCAGTACCTTCGCGTCAGAGATTATGGTATCGTTCTTTTCGCTCAGCGTTCCTCCCGACGCCCCATGTCCCCTCCAGTCGGGAGTGAAGGCCACATAGCCGGAGTTGGCCAAGGATGCCGCGAGCAGGGAGAGCTGCTCCTTGGTGCCGCTGAAACCGTGAAGCAGTAACGCTCCTCCGATTGGCTCAACCCTTGGAAGGTAGATGGCAACGGATGAAATGGTCCCGTCCTCAAGTCTTATCTCGACGTATCTTGTCGTTGGGACATCTGCGCTAGCTAAGATAACGATGAGAACGGAGCAAGTGATCAGCACAGCGGAAATGATGGTGTTACGCTTGGCACCACGGTTACCCAAGGTCTTGGCCCTTGCACCCGACGCATGTATCTTAGATTATGAACCGCCCATCGGATTTTGGCTGGACCTGCCCCTGCGGCACCATTGGAGGAAGCGGTGGCGGTAGCCCAAGCGACTTGCTCAGTATCACAAGCTCACCCATGACCGAGCTTCCAATTGCCTGCATGATGAACGAAGGGATCTGTTTCTTCTGTATCCCTGAGCTGAGCGGCGCGATCTCTTCCTTAGTCCCTTCGATCGTTGCCTTCCCTTTGGCAGTGAATTGGCCAACCGACGGCGTGTATTGGACCGTGAGTATGAACGGGGCCTCAGCTTGGGACTCAGATCTCTGCTTTAGGTCCAGGACGTTTACGTTCAGCATGATCTGCAGCTGCGATGGCAGAGCCAGATCCTGGTCCCATAGTCTCTCTCCGGAAAGGCTTGTCAGGAATACCTTTACGTTCAACCTAATCCACCAATCTGGATACTCTTCGGAGATTTAACTCTTAGGTGGCCAATCTACTCTGAAAGCCAATTGTGGACCCATCCTTTTGTTAACAGCAGTCTTTTGGTCGCAAGCTCTTAGGTCCGAGTTGTACCTCGGATAAACAAGATACTAGAGTTTTACATGCCTGTTGCCCTGATGCCTTTTTTAAAAAGCATGCTTGTGTCTGGTGACTTGACATAATGGATTACGCGGTATAATGGTTTGAAAAACAAGAAAATATATGGAGGCCGTTGTTATGCAGTATTTGTGGAATGGTATTCAAGAATGCGATTATCGATAAACCATATATAAATTAGATAAAGGACAATTGCCATGCCAATTAATGGCTATGTAGACTACAAGAGGAGAGAGTACTGCAACGATGTGAAGTGCTCCATTCAGATGTTGATGAATGCTAAAGGTGAAGACACCCCTGATTATGATTCCTTGAGAGAGATCTGTAAAAGTGGTTGTGTCCACACGACATACGACTTCCACCATTGGCTCATCAATAAAGGATATATAATCGTGAGACCTGAGAATAAATAATAGAGAGGATATGAAATGAGCATTGGAAATAATATAAAATATTGCATGGATTGGGGGATGAAGAACAGGATATCGAGGATCATTAACCCTGAGACCGGTCACTGTGTGATGCTCGCCGTTGACCATGGTTACTTCCAAGGACCGACGACCGGTCTCAGGAACCTGGGCGAATCCGTTAATCCACTGATTCCCTACGCCGATGCCGTAATGATAACTAGCGGAGCCCTAAAAAACTGGATCAACCCGGCCATGAATAAACCCGTTGTCCTTCGCGTGTCAGGGGGAAACAGCATGGAACTTCCTGACGAGCTTTCAGATGAGGTCATCACGGCCAACATCGAGGATGCGATAAGGATTAACGCATCCGCAATAACGTGTTCGGTCTACATAGGTTCTCCCCATCAGAGGCAGACAATTGAGAACCTGGCGAAGATCGTAAACGAGGGGAACAAGTATGGCATTCCAGTCCTTGCCGTCACTGCCGTCGGAAGGAGGCTTTCTCAGGAAGGAGGGAAGGATGCAAAGGATATCGTGAGGAATGAGCGCTACCTTGGATTGGCCTCAAGGATTTGCGTCGAGATGGGCGCCCACATGGTTAAGACTTATTATTGCGATGAGTTTGAGAAGGTCGTGGAAGCGTGCGGAAATGTACCCGTCGTGATCGCCGGGGGAAAGAAGATCGACGAGCTTGACGCCCTAAAGATGGCCCATAATGCTGTCTCCGCAGGTGCAAGGGGCGTTGACATGGGAAGGAACATCTTCCAGAGCGATTGCCCAGTTGGAATGATAAAGGCAACGCGCGCAATTGTACATGATAACGCCCCCGTAGATAGTGCTTATGACATCTACCTTAAGGAAAAGGCGAGAAGCGGCAAACAATGAAGGTCGCAGTTTATTACAGCGCCTCAGACATACGCATAGAGGAGAGGCCGAAGCCCAGAATAGGAGATGGGGAAATCCTCGTCAAGATGAAGTGCTGCGGGATCTGCGGCTCCGACCTCATGGAGTGGTACAGGATCAAGAAGGCCCCGCGGGTTCTTGGTCACGAGATGGTCGGAGTCATCGTCGAGTCGAAGGCAGGAAAATACAAGACGGGAGAAAGGGTATTCGTAAGCCACCACGTTCCCTGCAACAACTGCAAATACTGTAATGAGGGCAACCACACCGCCTGCGAAACGCTGCACAAAGGGAACTTCGATCCGGGTGGCTTCAGTGAGTACATCAGGGTGCCAAAGGTAAATGTCGATTTCGGTACATATGCTCTCCCCGAAAACGTCTCAATGGATGAGGGCACGATGATCGAGCCTCTGGCTTGCTGCGTGCGGGGTCAGCGTGTCATCGACGTGAGGCCCAACCAAATCGTCCTCATACCGGGAGCGGGCGTTTCCGGTCTATTGAACATACAGATAGCAAAACTTCGAGGCGCTTACGTCATCTCCACGGACATAGACGATTACAGGCTGGAGAAGGCGAGGGAATTCGGCGCGGACAAGGTCGTGAATGCTGAAGAGGCTCTCGATGTCAAGGCAGACAGGATAATCATGTGCACGGGAGCAAAAAGTGCGTTCGACAAGATGTGGGACTGCCTCGATAGGAAAGGAAGGGTCCTCGCCTTCGCGATACCCAAGGAAAACATGACCGTCCCATCAGAGAATTTCTGGAGGAACGAGTACGCCATGGCCTCAAGTTACGGCGCTGCGCCATCGGACATCGAAGAATCTTTAAATTTGATCAGTTCTGGAAAAGTCAAAGTGAATGGCATGATCACGGACCACTTCTCGCTTGACAACATCCTTGAGGGGTGGAAGGCCGCAGGGAAAGGTGGAAGGACGCTAAAAGTGTTGATTACCGAGAATCCCTAGACAATTGCGATCGATCCATAATATCTGTATAAATATACGACAAAACATGCCTCCTTAATCCTTAGCTGTAATGCGGGTGACCAACTGCCCTCTTGTAGATATTTTTATTAGGCATTGTAGTTAGGTTGAGTTAATGAGCGATGGAAATCTAGGTAACGTAGGCAGTGTTCGCATCGGATTCATCGGTTGCGGCCGTCATTCGACTGCAAGTTTGTACCCAAACTTCGCGAAGATTCCCCAACTAGAGTTGGTCGCGACCTGCGACTTGAAACCGGAGCTGGCCAAGCGCAACGCACGCCTTTTCGGGGCACTACGACATTACACGGATTATGGGAAGATGTTGAAAGAAGAGGATCTCGATGCTGCTTTCGTAGTAGGACCACCCGCCATGCATGTGGATATCGGGAAAGCGTGCTTGGAAGCTGGATTACATCTCTTCGTAGAGAAACCCCCTGCAGAGACACCAGAGGCGGCGAGGGAATTGGTCGAGGTTGCCAGGCGCAAGGGACGGATGACGCAGGTAGGGCACATGATGCGGCACGCACCAACGATAAGGAAGGCCATGGAGATAGTGCGTTCGAACGACTTCGGCAAGCCAATTTTCCTAGAAAGTAAATACTTCACACCCGGACCTGGTATAAAGGATCAGGAGCCCCTCCGAGGATGGAGCTACATGATTGACCAGGCCACCCATCCGATCGACCTTGCCCATCATTTCCTGGGCAAAATAACCCGGTTGTCGGCCTTTTGCAGTATCGGTTCGAATCAGATGCCAGCCTTCTCCGTTGCCATGGAGTTCGAGTGCGGGGCGACGGGTTTCCTTAACCTCAATGGGGCCGCACCCCACTGGACCTCCAGGCTTGAGGTGGTCGGTGACAAGTTTACGCAAGTCACGGTTACCGATCTTGGACGCCTCAGCTACGAGCGTCAGGTTGATGGGGGCTACCTATTCCCCGTGGGGAGGCCTTCACAAACCTGGGAGGTACCCCTGCGGGACAATTCCGAGCGTCGTGCCGGCTACCTCGAAGAAATGGCGCACTTCGCGGAATCCATCCTAAACAACAAAACCCCATATCCCAGCATAGAAGACGGTCGCAGGGCGTTGGTAGTTTGTAGATCAATCTTGGAAAGCGTGAAGAGTAAATCCGCAGTGCAGGTTGACTATGGTTAGAAACTAACACGCTTTCGTTCTAAAGTACTCTCTTACTTAGTTGTATACTCACGAATGAGCTTATTCGTTACCACTCTTTCCGAAGAAGAATTCATGAGCATTGTCCCTCAACAACTTTTGGGCCAAATTCACTGCTTGCCCTTCGGTGAAGGAGCCCTCTTCGACCTTTTCCACGAGTACGCGTGCAACGTTCTCCCTGGCTATTACGGAGTGACCGTAGGCGCCTTCTGCAAAGGCGTAATCGCCCTCAAAACCAAAGATCTTGTTCCAAGGAACCGTGTCAAGCCATTCGGCCAAGGCTTGCCTCGCCCCATGGGGTGAGATTACGTGGAGCCAGCACATGTCGATGTAGACATTTTGGAAGTTCTTTGCCAAGGTTGCCAACTCGCCAGCGTAGGGATACGATCCGTGGAACAGGTCGAACTTGACATCTCTGTATTCCCTGAAGAGGTTGATCAATAGAGTCGGATTGGAGTTGGTGATGATGTTTTCGTTCCCTTCCTGCAGTCCAGTATGGATCTGAACGGGAAGCCCCTTCTCTCGCGCCAATTGGATTAATTTGTGAACCATGAAATCCTGGTATGGCTTGGCCTCTCTGAGAGAGATCCCTTCAGGTGTCCAATCGGCTTTCAATAACTCCTGGTTGTATATGTTGACGAAAACCTCCTCGGCCTCCTTTTCGGAGACTTTGTCGAAGCGTATGCTCCTCATGTATGCCAGGGCTATTTTGATGCCGACCATCATCTTCGAAGCCCTCTCAAACTTGTATTCTAGGGCTTGAACGAGGTCGGAGAACGAATGTATTGGTCTACGGCATTCCTTTCCAAGGGCCTCGATATCCTTCCTTTCCCTAGCCATAACGAAATCGTCGAACCTCATGACAGGGGCGAAGAATTCTCTATCGACTTCCTCTAGTGAGGCGAAACCATCCAGAATCGATAGGTCGATCCCAGACCTTTCTTTCAGTATCCATTTGTAGATCCCTTTCTTGTTGGCCTCTTTCATCCTCAATGCAAGCTCGCTGTAGGTATTCTCGTCGATTCCGTCCACGGAATAGAGGTCACGGGCAGCTATGTTTATGGCCCTCGCATAACCCGTATTCTGAATCCTCTCCCAGAAAGGCATGAATTTCTCAAATCTCCCTTTGAGGGGGAGCCTTGCGTCTCGAACCTCCTGCAGCTCCTCTGGCGACATGCCCGACGACACGAGGTCCGATGAGGCATAATGGGTTAGAATCGTTTCGAAGAGGTCGATGTCCCTGGCCGTCCGTTCTTTTTCCTGCGGGAGGTGCTCGTGGGTGTCGATGAGCCGCACTTTGTCTACAGCCTCTTTGATAATCCTGGGACTAGAGTCCTTCATTACGCAACCAATCATCCGTCCCCATCGTGAAGGTATTTAGCGCTTGGCTAGTGAGTGCGAACCAAGAATTTCCTGCTGCCCGTCTGTGATGTGACCGAGTCGCAGCTAGGATTCGCTGGAAAGGAATAAATTGTTCGATGTATGGGATTCCGCGACAGTCGTGCAAACAATGCTCATCAAGGTTCCATACGGAGATGATTTCGTGCAGTTCAACGTAGAAAAGGAAAGGCTGATTGGCATATTCGACCCACCTGAAGTCTCGTCTGCTGCCGATGAGAACCTAGAGATAGAGGGGGCCATAGCCAATCCTGTGGGGTCCCCAAGCCTAGCGGATCTGATGAAAAAAGGGAGGTCTCTGGCCATCGCGGTGGATGATGTAACACGGCCGACCCCATGTTCAAAAATTCTACCACCACTCTTATCCAGAGCTAAACGGGCTGGCATCCGGCGCGAAAATGTCAAGATAATCGCCGCCCTCGGAACCCACAGGAACATGGCCGAAAAAGAGCTGAAGGAAAAATGTGGACCAGATATATTCGAGGACTACCAAGTGATCAACCATTCCTTTGTGGACCAAGACGAGTTAAAGTTCCTTCAGACGAGGAAAATCCCCATCTGGATCAACCGCCACTTCCTTAAAGCGGATTTAAAGATCGGGATCGGATACGTCGTGCCGCACTGTAACGCGGGCTGGTCAGGCGGTTCGAAGATAGTTCTGCCGGGTTTATCGGGGGCTGAGACCGTCGCCCAAATGCACCTTCACGGAGCAAACAACGTCGGCAGCGTTCTTGGCCAAACGGAAAACCCGCTCCGTGCCCTGATGGACTTTTGCGCCAAGAAAGTGGGACTTCATTCGGTATTCAACGTCGTCCTAAAAGGCAGTTCCATCGTAAAGTCGTTTTACGGCGATCCTATCAAGGCGCACCGTGAAGGGGTCATTAAGGCCAAGGAAGCTTATGGCGTTCGTATGCCTTGCAAGGCTGACATAACGGTCTCGACGGCGTATCCCTTCGACAAATTCGATTTTTGGCAAGCTGACAGGGCCGTTGCCAGCGCGGACTTGACCACCAGGGACGGGGGAGCGATCGTAGTCGTCGCCCCGTTCTCAGAAGGCGTCTCGGCAACCCATCCAGAATTTGGCAAGTTGCTTCCTTATGCGCCGAAGGAGATCAACGAGATGATCCGAAGGGATGAGGTAGAAGATCTGGCCGCAGCAGCTGGGGCCATACACCTGACCACGTTCCGACTGAAGAAGAAGATCTGCATCGTATCAGATGGAATCGGGTGCAAGAAAGCTGAAAGGCTGGGCTTCCTCGGATTCAAGACCGTTGAAGAAGCGCTTGAGATGATGTCTCACCAGATCAAACCGAGCAAGAGGATAGCGATTCTATCACAAGGCGGGATAGTGCTGCCGCTATTCAGTTAGTAAATCCTTTGGAGAATTGCTTAGGCTCGAATAGGCACACGATCGTCCTTAGCCCTGCTCTCGCAACCACCCAAACAAGCCTACATGCGACGCTGGGTGCTATGGTTTTACTGCGAACTCCCTCACGAACTCCGCTATCTTCTTTACCGCGAGCTTGTAGATGTCTTCGCCGAGCTTTGATGTAGCTAGAGTGGGATCACCGGTGATTCCCTCAACTTCGCCCGGTTCAAACCCATCGTAATAGCCAGCGATGACGTACTGCCAGAACCAGTTCCTTCCTAAGTCGTGGGGGGCGAACTTTGAGGGTTTTAGTAAGGTACCCCGTTTAGCCCTGTCCATGTGTACGAGTCCTGGATGGAGATAAAGCTGGAGGGCGGTCTCTATGTCGCCAGCGTGCCAGTCAGAACCAGGTGGATTTTTTCGAATACCGCTCATCTCTTCGGGAGCAAAAACCTCAAGAAAAGCAAAATATTCAAAAGTCACTACCTTCGCATCGTCTGGGATCTTCCACTCCGGCCATAGAGTGGATTCCTTCCTGCTCAATCTGTGGATAACTTCGGCGATCATCCATTCGGTTCCACCCCCATGCCCGTTGACAACGGCGATTCTCTTGAAGCCGCCCCTCAAATATGATTCTAGAATATCGTTCAATGCGTCCTTGAAGACATCTTCTCTGATTCGGACGCTGAAAGGTAGGTTTGCAGGATCAAACACAGAGGGGGCGAACCAGATGGGTGCCCCAACGACCGTCCTCGGGTTAGGGTTTGTCTCCCTTGCAGCGCCCATACAAATGCTGAAGGAGTTATCGATGTCTGTCTGGAGGGGACCGTGAGGGCCGTGCTGCTCGACGGTACCTGAAGGCACGAGCAGTACAGAACTACTCGCAACTTCCCTGACCTCCTCTCGCGTGAACTCAGGCAGATAGATTCTCGTGTCCTCTTTACCCATATTATTCACTCCCCTTCCGGCATATATTTAATTAACACTGTGCAATGCTATGACCTGAGGTATAATCTAAGTTTTTTGTTTAGATAAGATGAAGTCGTAAATCCTTGACCTAAGTACTTCCGATTACTTCTCCTGTACTGGTTATTCTCTCAACCGAAGAAACGCCTTCATGTGCCAGTGCCAATATTTCGCACTCGAGGCTCCTCTTCGGTCCCAGGGTTGAATGAACCCCCCTTTCCACCGCCTCGTGAAGCTTTGCTGGATATCCGGTCCAGGCTTCAACGGCTGCGCAGTAAATCCCCCTCCAACCACCGTACACCAACCACAACCATATGACTTTGAAGACCTCCTTTGGGAAGACCAAGCCGAAGCCAACTTTCGCCGCCCGGTCCGTGACCGCAAGCCAGCCGTCCGTGAGCTTCGTTGCAAAGTGGAAGTCACATGTTTTTGCCTCTTCGGGCTGAACTACCCGCATGTCAAACTTCCTGCCTTCCCTGTCGGTAGCATAAGGCCACGTGTAGGTGGTATTGCGGCTTCCCAGGCGATCGTTGGGCAGAGACTCCTCTATGACGACGTCCTGGGCCGGTATGTCTATCCTAGTGTTCGGGCTGATCGCGAAGGCCGGATGTATCCCCCAGAGGAACTTGAACTCGGAGGGGCCCAGGTTGGTGACCTTATGGCGGAAGTGCAGCATGGCCTCGCCGCTTCTCATGGTTATCCACTTCTCAACAAGCAATGGGGCTATCGGTGTAGCCCTCCAGAGGTGCACGACCACGTTGTCGCCTTCTCGGGAGAGGATGTCGAATTGCCACGGAAGAGACCATACTTCCCCTATGTAGGGGTACTCTTCCCCCTCGTACTTGCTGACGTGCCCAGTGGGTATGGCCTCATCGATCCCGCCATGCCACCAGTTGTCGGCGTTCACACCGTACACAGGCGTCCTGATCTCCACGCGTGGATGGTGGTACAGGAGGTCACGATCGGACTTTTTATGGATGAATTCGAATACCTTGGCCCCAAAGCCGACTATGATGGATGCCTTTAGGAGTTCATTCTCCAAGATCAGGGTTTGCATCCCTTTATAGGACCACTCTTGACTTACCCGACATTCCTTCATCGTGAGGAATATGTGAGCGGGCATGACCACTTGGCGATAGAGTTCCGGAGAGAAGAACGGGCCGTTCTTCGACCCGAGATCGTCAAACATCCAGAGCGCATCGACGCCGAGGTCGGCGTATTCGTCGGCGGTCCTAGCCCAATAGTCGGATATGGTAGAGAAAACCCTTCTCATGAACCCCGGTTGTTTCTGCATGAGGACGATCGTCGGCCCCAATCCTCCAAATATGTCCATGGAGAGCTCAAAGATCCCTACCACGTTCAAGGTCACGAAGAACCTCTCTCGAGCATCTTCGACCATTTGCTTGAGGTCAGAGGATACGCCTTTGCTGCCAGCCTCGAAGAAAGGCGCTATTTTCTCGAAATCCTCCGGTTGTTTAACAGCTGGTTCAAGATGAAGTTTCGGACCTGACCTGTGCTTCCAAATTTTCGTCTTACCACCCCACCGATCCCTCACCACTTGAAAATCCCCGGAATCCTCTAAAACTAACTGATCGAGGCCCTTTGGTGATGGGGCAAAGATCGAATAGATGTCCATTCCGAAGAACCTCAGCCCTCCCAAATTAAGCCATGCTCCATCAACCTCCCTGGGCATGCCCTCATCTCTCCACCTCTCAACGGTCTCCGCCCAAGTGTCGGCGTCCATGAAACCGACGCAGTCCGGTTCCTCATGGGCCAAGATCGCAGCTATCCTATCGCGGGACTTCATGTCCAGAGCAATACCTAAACACATGTCTCAACATTACTCTTATTATCTCTGTTTTAAAACAGATCAGAGCGATGTTCCCTCAAAGGCTCATGCAGAAGGGAGTCAGCTATAGAATTGCATCCATGCTCATTACGGTGATGTTGAACGGTGACCATCCCTGGCCTAGATGAGATGAAGAAGCTCATCGATCCATCCTTCCCACGACCATTACTGCTTCAGGGCACTGGAGGTAAGGAAGCGATCCGCAATCGGTCAAACCAAGGACGTTGGAAGGAGCTTTTGAAGGTCAAATTAGCGCGTTGTGACGAAGCCCTGAAGGAACCGATCCCACAATTACCTCGTAGCCTTTACGATGACTTCTTCAGGACGGGGAGGCGAGACCGATTTGAGGAGCTATTGTCTAAACGGAGAAGTACACCAGAGGAACTGGCTCAAGCTTACATCCTAACGGAAAAGAAAGAATACCTGGATCGGTGTCGAGACTATATCTGGGCGATGATCGAGGAATTCACATGGATTCCACCCGCTCATGCCTTCCTTCCACCCGATCATACCTACCTTCCTTTGCACCCGGATGTTGTGACGCAAGTCGAACTCTACTCCTCGGAAGCCGCCCTCCTGATGGCCGACCTATGGGATCTATTGCACGACGACTTGGATTCCGAGACACTGGAATGGATGCGCAGTAGGATCCTCCAGCGTGTGCTCATCCCACTCAGGGACCATCTGGATGAGCATTGGTGGGCGAGGAGCTTCGAATCGAACTGGACCGGGGTTTGCTGCGGGAACTCTGGATGTGCCTTGATCCTCACGGCCCTAAATGAACAATGGGCAATGGAGCTACTTCACAAGTTACTTACTAAAATAGACTTGTTTCTTTCGACGGCCGATCCGGACGGGGCGTGGGTCGAGGGAGTTGGGTATTGGTCCTATGGCTTCCTCAGCGTTATCTACTTATCAGACTTACTGGCCAAGATAACAGAGGGACGTTTCGATCTGCTGGAAAATACATCGATCAAATCGACTTCGACGTTTCCGATCTGGATGTACCTTCCGCCTCGATCACAGGTGAACTTCGGGGATACCAGCAATTCACCCAACGTCTTTCCCGAGGCCTTAAGGCGGCTCATGGACCGCTATCATGAACCTTCGATCGCATGGTACATCCGCGGGCTCGAGGAAGAGGGCCTGCTCGGTGGCGGATCCCTGCGCGACTTACTTTGGGCATCGTCCGACGATTTGCAGCCCCTACCGCTTAAAGAGACGTCCAAGTGGTACCGTCGAATCGGCGTGATCGTAACGCGCGCTTCATGGACTGACCCGGATGCCCCCATTCTCGCAGCCAAAGCTGGACACAACGACGAGCCGCACAACCACTTGGATGTCGGCCAATTCATCTACCACTGTTATGGGAACAGCTTCATCCGCGACCTCGGCGTGGGCGTATACGATCGTGACTACTTTAGCGAGAAGAGGTATGAGAACCCATTCTGCGGAGCTGAAGGCCACAACTTGATCTTCGTCGATGGCAAGAGCCAAGCCCCAGGTAGGGAATACGAGGGGAGAATAGTTGAGTATACCCGCGATCCACGTTATGAGACGATCCGGATGGATCTCACGAGGGCTTACCCAAGAAATTTGTTGTCTGAAGCATTTAGGACATTGATCTTTTTCAAAGATGAGGGGCTGGTGTTAATCGACAAGGTCAAGTGCCAAAAGGGGGCCATGGTCGAGTCGAGGCTCCACTTTGGTGGCAAACCCAACATAACCTCCTCAGGTATTAAGATACTTTGGGGGAAAGGCAGGATGTTCGTATCATGTGATGCACCTTCAGTTAATGTCGAGATCGGGACGCATAAAGGGATAAAGCTGCAGGATTCTGAATATGCAGATGCGCAGTACATAAGTCTACTTGAAAAAGAGGCGGAGGGATCCGCGACTATTAAGGCATACATCGTACCCCATCGGACCGACGATGAACTTCACGCTAGGCTTAAGGCTCTAAGGAATCATACTTCTCATATCCCAGATTAATACCGCCCCGAGGAACTAATTCAGTTAATGGCAAACGTGGTACCGAAATTCAAGGCACTCAAGACCTTGCATCTGTTGACTTAAATCGATAAGCTTTTTAGGGGTGACAGTTGCTCTTGACATTAAATCGAGGAAACAGTTATGTCCACCAATAATCTGAAGTTATTTGAAAGGGCCAACAAGGTAGCACCGGGTGCCATTCATTCGAACATACGATATTTTCCCCCGAGTCCGTTCTTCTTCTCCAGAGCCAAGGGCTCGAAACTTTGGGATGTGGACGGAACCGAGTACATTGACTGCGTAGTGAATATGGGAGCATGTATCCTCGGACACAACCACCCAAAGATAACGGAGGCGGTGAGGAATCAAATCGAAAATGGATTAACCTGCGGCGTTGAAAGTGAGCTTAGCGTGGAGGTAGCGGAGAAGCTCACGAGGATGATCCCCTGCGCAAAGACAGTAAAGTTCTCCAACACTGGCACGGAGGCGGTCATGAAAGCCATCATGATCGCCCGTGCGTTCACAGACCGGGACATGATCATCAAGATGGAGGGGGGCTACAACGGATGGTACGATTGCGTCCTAACCAGCGTATCGCCCCGTTTTGATCAAGCTGGGCCAGTAACTGCACCGAACTCAGTTCCAGAGAACGCTGGAATTTTAAAAGTTGCAGCGACCAAAACCCTCGTCGTTCCATTTAATAATTTGAATGTCGCTGAGGCAATTATAAAAAGAAACAGAGACAGGGTAGCGGCACTTTTAATAGAACCGGTCCAGTTCAACCTGGGTTGCGTGCTCCCAAAGAAGGACTATCTTAAGGCACTCCGAGAGATAACGGAGGAAAATGGCGTTCTGCTGATCTTTGATGAGGTGATAAGCGGCTTCAGGGTCGCTCCTGGCGGGGCACAGGAATATTATGGCGTTACTCCCGATATGGCCACCTTCGCGAAGGCGATTGCCAACGGTTTCCCCCTAAGTGCTGTGGCGGCAAGGGCCGATATAATGGAGATATCGCGACCAGGTGGCAGGGTGGGATATGGAGGCCTCTACAATGGTAGCCAAGCCTCACTGGCTGCAGCCTCTGTAGCCCTGTCGCTATTGAGCACCGGTGAAGTACAAAAGAGGTTGGAGATAGGAACCCAAAGGCTCGTAAAAAGATTTGGGGAGTTGGTTGGGGATTTGGGCGTAGAGGCCAGGATGCAGGGCTTCGCAGGCCAATTTCAAGTCTACTTTACCGATAGGGAGGTTATAGATTATAGAACTTCGGCGATGGTAGATGCCAAGAAGTATGGGATCTTTCAGCGCTCCATTTTGAAGCAAAGGATCTACTCCCTGCCACCAACGTCATTTCATCACGGAATTACCTCAGCTCATACTGACGAGGACATAGAAGCGATATTGATTACCATGGAGAATGCATTAAGAGAGGTGAAAGCCAGCACCTAGCATCTCCTAATGAAATCCCATGACTTTGACTTAAAATGACCTCCTCTACGGTTTGACCACCGTGATCCAGAACTCCATCACCGGATTCCTCTCAGGGCCGTAATTATCGGGTGGGTATGCATCAAAGTGAAGTCCCACGCTGTAGTCTCCTTCCCTTGTATGAAACTGGTATCCTAACTTCGGCATCATCTTGTAGGGATTATCCCTCCAGAACTGTTCGTCGTATACCTTCTCAGTCATCTCAAAGCACATCCAGTCGGAGGCACCGATCTCTTTCGTAAAGAGGTCGTATTCCTTAGATAGGTAGGTGAAATCCGTATGTCCTGTTTCTTCTATACATATAGTATACCTGAACCCCCCTTTCTCGCATTCAGGATCCCAAGAACCGAGTCCAAGAGCCCAAGGCCGAACTGATGAGGCTTTGGTTAGTTTTTCCAGCCTTCCATCGTTAACAACATCATTCCAGAATTCATGTGGCATCGTCTTGTAACTCGGACCAGGCGGAACGATTATCGGATAGCCTTTGACATTGAAAGCGTTTCTTTTCCAGATTTTGACTCTATAGCCAGTGATCTCTTCGCTTTTCTCAAGGTATTCCATAAGATTTCCCCTTTCCCATCATATTTTAAAAGGTATTAACTTATTGGTTTCGTTCGGTATGCATTTTATCAGATCTTTCTATGATATATTCCTCTCGTCATTGCAGTCATTCTATAAATGCATGCTATCCATCCGTGAAAGTTCCATAAATCTCATTTATCGTGGATTCATCGAATTGCGCCTCATCTATCGTCGAATGGTAATATCCGCCTTCCATGACGAAGGCCTTCAATGTCCTCAGAACCTCCGCAAATTCCTTTTTCCCAAGGCCGATCGTCGACAACTTCGCTTCCAGTCCCAGGTCGTCCATCAGGCCCTTGATCTCTTCAAATCCGTTGTTCTGGACATAGGACATCACCAGGATCCCGATCGCGAGGAGTTTACCGTGGACGTATTGCCTCCTAGTGACGTATTCTACATTGTAGGCGAAGAAGTGTTCCGATCCCTCTTGCGCCCTGTCGCTCCCGAGCTTCTCAGCGATCTCGGCAAAACCAATGTAGAGCTCGACGATCGTCCTGATGCCCTCGTCGCTAACGGCCTTTATCTCGAAACGACGCCTTTTTAGCTCATCTAACAATCCACGAGCCCTCCGATAAGCCCCTTCGTCAAACCTCTCCTTCCCTCTGCTCGAGGCGAGCTTCCAGTCATAACAGGATGTGTGAGAGGAAAGCGCGTCGCACGCTCCATAGCGCACGAGCTCCTTCGGAGCCTGCTTTATCAGTGAGAAGTCCACAAGTATCCGGTCTATTACGACGTGTCCGATGTACCTCACCCTCCAGCCTTCCCTGATGCCGATCGCGCTCGTGACAGAGGCATCGGCCGAGAGGATCGTGGGAACCTGCACAAGCCTTGCCCCCTTCTTAAGCGCGAAGTACTTCGCGAGGTCATGCGACGACCCACCTCCGATGCCAGCCACCACATCGACCGACGGCACGGTCCTCTCCAAGCTCTCCAACGTACAAAGTTCCATGTCCCTGGCGAACACTACGGCCTCCGGTTTTATTGGGAGCTTGTCCTTGACGAGATTCCACGGGATCTCCATTGTGGCGACCACAAGCCTTTCCCCTCGCACGGCTATCTCGCCGAGAAGATCATCCCCGTAAATTACATTGGGCCGTTGCCAGTTTAAATCGTAGTATTTTTCCTCCGAATGCTTGACCTTCGCCATCATCCGCCACACTCCATCCTTTGCGTGATTTCATTAAAATTATTACGGCCTGATGAGCTGAGCGGTCCAAGCGTCTATATATTTACCTTTCAACAGGATTTTGGTTTTGAAATACTTAATAGTTGCTTTGAAGTTGGAGCGTGATGGAAGTGGTCGTATGAAGGTCTTGATCGTGTATGACTCGGTTTCCCCCATGAAGTTGACAGCGAAGATTGCCGAAACCATCGGCTCCGCGTTGAAGGAGAAGGGACTTGAGGTCGATTCTTTCATCATTAATGACGCCCCTGCGGTAAAAATGAGCGATTACGGCTGTATGATCGTGGGTGGACCGACCATGGCCTTTAAAATGTCGAAGGGGGTATCACAGTTCCTTGACCTGTTGCCGGACAAAGAGCTTTCTGGAAAGTTCGCCGCTGCCTTCGATACGCAAATTCAGCATAGGTTGAGCGGGAGCGCAGCTAAAGGAATTGATGGCAGGCTGAAGAAGTTGGGTTTAAGGGTGATTGCAGTTCCGCTGGAATCGTATATAGAAGGAAAGGATGATCAGTTGCGCCTTAAAGAGGGAGAGATGGAGAAGGCGAAAAACTGGGCACAGGAAGTAGCGAAAGCGCTTCAACATGAGGCCTGAATGACCTGTGAGCTTTGGTCGCAAGTGGTCTGGAATCACTCTTCAGCAGTCGATCATTTATTTATTTATTCAGTCACGTGAGCTCATCGATTACCCTTGATTTCATTGAGGAACTGACTAGGGTCCAGCCTTTACCCATTCGACGATCTTTTTCATAGAATCTTGTGCACGCACGACTAGCCTTATAGCATAACATATAGCCTTGCCAATGCATCCAACTAGGGGAGAGGGCCATGATAAGGCAGATCTCGAATGAGGTGAACATGCCCACCGGAGGGTTGGCCCTTTGGTGGCTTGGGAATGCCGGATTTGCCATACGGTACGGCAGGGTGTTGATGTTCATAGACCCGGTGATCGAGGTTAAGAGTGAGATTGATACCAACATCTCCGAGATCGGGCTCAGGCTTCTGCACGAGCTCCCCCTGAGGGCCTATCAGGTGGATCGGGTTGACATCGTCATGCTCACCCACCACCACGGAGATCCATGCTTCCTCCAAGACCTTAGCCGTTCTGAATGGGAAAGGCTGCAGGTTCTTCCTCTGTCCCGATAGTTGCATGCAGGTCTTGGATGAGGTCGAAGTGGACAGATCAAAGGTAATAAAGGAGAAGGCCAGCCAGCCCGTGACTTACGAAGGAGTTACGATCGAGCCGACATTAGTGCTTCATGGGGGGCGACATGGTTTGGTCGATCACAACCTGCAACATGGCGCTGGCTATATTGTAAGGGCTGGGGGACATTCGATCTACCACCCAGGCGATACCGTGCTCCTAGAGGAGCATTATGAGCTCAAGAATATCGAGATCCTCCTGTTGCCGATTTGCCACCATTCGCGCACGCTGATCGACCTCGCCGAGATCCTGTCTCCCAAGTACATCATCCCGATGCACTACGGTACCTACGAAGTCAACAGCCGAAACCGCTATTGGACCTACGGGGATCCTGAGGAGGTCATAGGCAAGATGAGGCACTCCGAGAGGCTGCTGATCTTGGAACAAGGGGAGGTCTTCCGGCCGCATTAGGACGGCCTTCCTCCTAGAAGCGGCAACCGCAGTGCCCCCCCCAACGTCAGACATTGAAGGGCCCAGACGCTATGACCATCAGGAAGGCCTTGCTACAAGCTTCGATCGAATGGATAGGACGGCTGTCGATCGAGCGCCGCTCAGGGCCCTTAAACGCGTGCTTAGGCGATCAACTCACTGAAGCTCGCTGTAAGGTATTTTCCTTTGCAGACACAATGGGCATGGGTGGTTGATCCCAATGAGCCTTTCATATCTAAGTGATCTGGCTTCCTCGCCCGAGATGCACTCCGAGCAGACGAAATGGCCTTTTATGTCGCAAACTTTGCCATCGTAGATGTATTTTTCCTGACCGCAGGCGTCGCATATGATTTTGACGTGCGCCCGTTCCGCCGGCGGGGGCCTCAGAGGGGGAAGCGGTCTTTCCATCAACTTTTCCATCATGTTACATTGCCTCAGCTAATCAGCCAGTAATGGTCTATGACTCGCTTTTACCTTTCTGGTCTAGGTTCCTTGAGTTCGAATGAGTGTGCACAATACAAGCGATGAAAAATCGCCTTTGCCCAAGTACAAAATATCCCGGAGCCGTTTCAGGATCGCAACGCTTCAATCGGCAACGGCTCGAACTTCGTCCGCAGCCCTTGCGTCCGCCCCGTCTCGGCGGATCGATAACCTGATTCGATTATGTCGATCACGTGTCGTGCGTGCTCGGCGTTGGCGATCGACGGCGTGTCCTCGCGCACCCAGTCCACAAGCTGCATCATGTCCTCAAACACGTGCGACTCGGCCATCTGGGCGTGTTGTCCGACAACGTGCGGTTGACGGTCACTTGAGAGCATCAGCTCCTGCTCACCGAATCGTGTGCCGATCACGGATCCCTTATCGCCAAAGATGCTCGGCTGAAATCCCTGATTCAAGGTGCCTTCCACCGTCCCGTAAATGAATGCGAAGAATGACGCCCCGAAGTCGAGCAGCATGAGGGTGCTATCGTCCATCTCGCAGGCGATCGTCTTCCCATGGAACTCGCGTTCCGGCAGCACCAGGCCTGAAAAGGCCGTCACCCGCTTCGCCGGGCCCACGATGCCCGTTAGGTTGTGGAGGCAGTAGACGGTCACGTCGTACTGCGGTCCACCGCCGGGCTTCTTGAAATACCAGCTCGGGTCGACGTTGGTCAGCACGTCGCGGCCGCCGCGGAACTCCTCCTTCAGGTGGTAGTCGCCGGTCGCGACTCCGGCTGCAGCCCAGATGAGCTTGCCCAAATCCCCTTGTAGGATTAGCTTGCGGATGCGCCGGTTGTGTGGCTGGAGCATCATGCCTGGCGATGCGACAAGTCGCACTCCCTTCTCGGCCGCGTGGGCGATCAGCCGGTCTGCTTCCTCGACCTTTGTCGTCATCGTCTTGTTGAAGTGCACGTGCTTGCCAGCCTCGATTGCCGCCATGCCCTGCCCGTAATGGAGACCGATGGGCGAACACAGCGTCACGGCATCGACGTTTGGATCGGCCAACAGCTCCTCGTATGTTACGTAATGCGCATGGACCCCGTACTTTTGGGCGGCTGCCTCTGCACGGCCCGGAACCGGGTCGCACACTGCGGCGAGACGGATCCGATCTTGCACGTCCGGCAAGCTGAGGTGGCTCAACGCGGCCCTGATGCCGATTGCGCCAGCGCCGACGACGCCCATTCCAAGCGGCTTTTTCATTGGCTAACTCACCCTGTCCTTCAGGTGCTTCCGCCATGAGGTGCGCGGTTCCCAACCAACCGTGCGGCGGAGCTTGTGGTTTGAGAACATGGATGCATGTCCTTCGAGGTCTTTGACAAATGGCAGCAGACTAGGATTGAACTTCTCGACGAGTTCCCGACTCGGCTCCAGGGCGGTGGTATCGTCGCCGTTGCAGTAGAAGATCCCATGCGGCTCGATCACGTGGGCTTTCTCCATGAGCAGGCGATGCGCCGAGGCCAAGTCTTCGCTACCCACCCACGCCCACATCCACGGGTCCCAGACCCCGGCTTGTTTGGCCTGCTGCGCCATCTCCAAGCGCCTTTGTGCGTCGCAGATGCCAGCCGATCGCAAGGCATACGTCCTCATGCCGTAGGCACGGGTGTACGATTCCAGCAGCATCTCCCCTGCCAGCTTGCTGAATGAGTACGAATCCTCCACGTCCGAGGGATGATCTTCGTCAATGGGCAGATACCGGAGTGGAAATGGGACCTTGCTGATGCGGGAGCCATGTCCAAGGGCACAGTTGCTTCCCGTCATTACGAAGATTCGAACGCCCTTTGCAAGGGATGCGCGAAGCAGGTAGTAAGTTCCCATTATGTTCGTCCTCATCGTCGAATCGAACGGTATGCCTTTCTCCTCAGCGCCCTTGATCTCTTCAGGGTGGTCGGTCGGCCAGGGCTGTGCCGCCAGGTGCTGGATGGCATCAAATCCCCCATCGACGGCACGTTGGCAGTCCTCGAAAGAGGTGATGTCCCCTCGTACCCACGGCCAATGGCTCAGTGTGGGTGCAGGCTGACTGCGGGAAAACAAGACCAGATTATGTCCGGCTCGTTCTAGTTCGGCGACGACGTGAGGTCCAAGCCTTCCGCTAGCTCCCGTGACGAGAACTCTCATGTCAGCGAACCGAACGCGTCCCCCCAAATAAGTTTGCCCATGAGGGGCCGCTTGTCGCTAGGGGGGTGGCGGCGCTCTTTGTTCCGGTTCGGCGATCACTGCAGTTCCAGTGGCTGATATGAGCACAACCATCTCAAAGACCTCAGACGTTTCAAAGTCCATTCCGATCACCGCATTTGCTCCCAAGCTCTCAGCTTGCTCCATGGCCCTGCTCATGGCCTCGTTCCTTGCCTTGATTACCTCCTCTGTGATTGCTGTGACCTCGCCCCCCATCATCGACTGAATTCCAGCGACGAGTTTCCCGCCCAATCCTCGGGTCCTCACCGCCATTCCAGACACAATGCCCAAAACCCTTGTAATCCTGTATCCGGGAATCGTTGGAGTAGTGCATAGAATAACTTGATTCATGCCATCGGTGTAGGGCAACTCGTATTTTTACAGATATAGTTCCTAAGACTTTTAGTGAGCATATATTTTCAAACTCGCATCTATAAGCCATCGATCATTTGTACGATCTCTAATCAGACTCTCCATCGGTATTAACAGCTTATCAATTCACCCCGTTCTTCGTCTTTTGTGCTCCCATCAGCCCCTCGACGGTCTGGGGATTGAAGGACTCCTCAGGGAGTCCTTCATACTTTCGTTCCTGATTCCCCCGGCGCAACTGCTGCAGAAAGCGTCCGATGGGCATGTTTGTGATCGTCAGGACGCTGTCGAAGGCGATTCCGAAGTTCCCATGCAGCTCCTCCCCGTATTCGGCCTCCAGGGACGATTGCTCCGGGGGGAGGAACGCTCCCTCGGGATTGAAGACGAGGTCTAGTTTGAGTTGTTGATTTGAACCGTAGCCGATGGCGTTCAGCCGCCTCAGGGCCTCTATGCTCTTTTCAAAGACTCCCTCTCCCCTCTGCGCATCGACTTCCCTTTTGAGGTAACACGGAAGCGAGGCCGCGAGCTTTACCCCAGCATCTGCATAGAACCTCATCATCTCCGACATCTCGGGCTCGAGCAGCACCGTCAGGTTGGTCCTCACCTGGACGCTTTGGCCATCTTCCCGGAGGGCGCGAATGAATCGGCACAGTAGGGGATTCAGCTCGGGCGCGCCGCCCGTTATGTCAATAAACATGGGGCGAACGCGGTGGGCTACGTCGAGGATCTGCTGTATGGTGGGCCAGTCCATCGCCTCGGTCCTTTCGGGCGAGGCCTGGAGGTGGCAATGGGCACAGCAGTTGTTGCAGCGAAGTCCTACGTTTACCTGAATGATCTCGATGCTGTTAGAATTCAGATAGGACCCCGTGACTTCCTCGATTTTACTATCGAAAGCGTTCATGCATTCACCCATTAGGCGGGCACACGCGCGCTACTCGTAGTCCATATCGATCAATCAGAACCATGAGCCATTATAAAGTCACAACAAAAGAAGGTTTTTAAGTTTATCAGCCTTCAAATAAATAAATTATGGTGTCGGCATCAGATAAACGTCGGCTGGGATGGGGTTGTATATGACTGCGATTTCAACCTCGCGCTTGGCATTCCGATAGATTACGGTGCCCCACCCCACATCCGGGACTTCGATGCCTCCAGGCATTCGATGAGGAGGGTAGTGACAGGTGACCACTGTTTCGGTTGCACTGCCGGGCATGGGTCATCGTGCGGCGGGGCATTGGTGGGCGAAATGGGACCACGTTCAAGAGGAAAAGCAAAAGACACATGATCGGATGGGTTGAGAGGTTGGGAGCCGATTTTTGCGTCATCTTGCTTGCAAAATACCCGGAGAAGGGAAGGGTGAAGGTAAGGCTCGCGCGGCAAATCGGCGATGACTTCGTCGTGGGACTATGTCGATACTTCATCCTTGACTCCTTAGCGATGCTCAGGAGGTCGGGCATCCCGTTCGTCGTTTGCTTCCATCCGGCGGACAAGCTTGGGGCATTCGAGGCGTGGTTGGGGGCACAGTGCGAGTGTATCCCACAGAGGGGAAGTGACCTGGGTGAGAGGCTCAGGAATGGCTTCGTGGACGCATTCTCTAAGGGCTTTCGGGGTGCCATGGCGATCGGGAGCGACAGCCCGGATTTACCGGAGAGGATCGTCATCGAAGCGCGTGAGGCCCTCGAGATTCACGATGCCGTCATTGGGCCATCGCTTGACGGCGGTTACTACCTGATCGGTTTCAAGTCAAACACTTTCCTTCCGAAGGCGTTTGAGGGGATAACGTGGAGCACGGACACTGTGTTCAGGGAGACCGTGGATAGGCTGAAGGAGGCGGTACGCGATGTCTTCATCCTGCCCCCCTGGAATGACGTTGATACTTTTAATGACCTCATAGGCCTTTGGAAAAGCAGTAAGAACCCGAACTTCAGTTCCTCAGAAACGATGAAGTACATCCTCCAACACATGGAGATACTGAGCGGTGGGGGACATTAGACAAATCGGGGCGACAGAGGTTGGCGAGTCGTCCGGTCGACAACTGATATCGGTCATAGTGCCGATCCACCGTGGAGGCTCGAAGCTACAGGCCATAAGGGAAGCCATTGCCCCCTCGTCGACGCCGACTGAGCTCATAATCGTCATCAACAACAAGGAGCTCGAAGGGACCGTAAGGCCGGAGGGCCCCCACGAAAGGGTCGTCGTATCCGAGCGGATGGGACGGGGGTATGCTTTCGTTAGGGGGACGATTGAATCTAGGGGAGACGTTGTCCTCCTGTTACATTCCGATACGGTGCTGCCGCCAAAGTGGGACAGGGCGATCGCGAAGGCCCTCGATGACGATAGGGCTGTCGGCGGAGCGTTCTCGCTGTCCTACGACATGCCCAGCCTTTACTTGAAGGCGCTGATCTTCATCTCGGACATTTTTTTACAGCTCACCGGGGAGTTGTGGGGTGACCGAGCGATATTCGTGCGCAGGGAGGTTCTGGTACGGTGCCTGGCGGTTATGGATGTGCCATTGCTTGAGGACGTGAGGTTGTCAAAGTGCATGAGAGGACGTGGGAAGGTCATCGTGCTAAAGGATAAGGTGGTCACCAGTGCTGAAGGCTTCATGGCGCATGGAAGGGTTAGACACGCTTGGAAGGCACTGAAATGCCGACTGCTATACGCATTGGGTGCTTCCCCACAGCACATGTACGAGTATTATTACAAGCGGTAGCAAGACTTGAGACGTATATAGAGCGCATTCTCACCGAGAGAGATTGGCATTGTAACTGATCGATGTGAAAGTGGATTATTATCATCGTAGATCATTTTAATGCCTAAGGCCATGTACGCTGACGACTGAAGAAATCCCTCGAGATTCATGACTGGCTTAGATTGAATGGTTTGCCAGTCTCGAGGGTCTCCTTAGGGATTCTCTCGACCCATTCCTTCAGAAAGGCGATGTCCCTCTCCTTTTCCCTCAGGTCATCTGGCAGCATCTCTGGTATCTCGTCCTCGATGGGGTACCATCTCCCGCACTTATCACAGATCAACACCCCGTGCACGATCTCCCTCCACGTGACCTTCCTCCCATCTTTCTCAACGGATTCGTCCTTCTCCTCGAACACGATGAGCCTCAGCGGATAGTATTTGTCAATGGGGCATGCCAAAATGTCCAACAGGCTGTGCTTCAACTTTCCCGTAGCACCCGATCCTCTTGAGGGGGGCGCATCGTTTAAGGCTTTTCGGGTATCTGGCGAGATAGTCGCCCCGTGCCCTGGGGTCACTTTGAGAAATCATACACCTCGGCATCGTTAAGCTCGCTGAACTTTCGAATGTCACGACCTGAGGGCGAGAGCACCATGGCGAATTTACTCCCTTTCAAGGCAGCTCCAAGGGGATGTAGGTGGACGCCGAGCTCGGACCTTTTTGCCTCGTCCTCCCAGGGCCTGCTGAGCTTAACCTGCAATTTCCCTTTTTCAAGGGCGGACGCGATGCTCAGCTCGGGGTGAGAGCTTCTCTCAACGCAGTCGAGTTCCCGGAAGGAGCCGACGACGACGGCCGAGGACCTTGCCTTGAGCCCTTGGCTCTTCAAGTTCCTCAACAACGCCCTTGCGATCAACTGAGGAAGAGACCAGCAGATGTCCCTGGCCCGCTGGCAGAGGGGCAGACTGGCCCCTCTCGATCTTCCCGCCTCAAGGAGGTTCGTCAGTATCGCCGCGGAATTCCTGCCATACGCGATGGGTATTCTCTTGAACCCGACACCCGCGATGGATTCCGAAATCCTTTCAGCCTCATCGAGGCTGACCTTCGTCTTCTCGCAGAGCGTCTCGAATTCGACCCTCAGCGCTAGCCTAAGACATGACCCCGCGTGCATGTGCATCACGGCCAGCTCCGCCGCTTCCAAGCTGGATGCGGTGTAGCACTCACCGAGCCGCGCGGTCCGGAATATTTCGGTAATGAAGGACACGGCCTCGGGAGCGCCCGCTATGACCCTGCGAACGTCCTTCTCCTGGAAATCTTCAGAGACGTCCAACGGGGAAGGCGCATATACGAAGTCGAAGTCCTTGCCGCAGCTCAGGCCCGAAAGCTCCTCGCATCTCTTCATCGAACTCCTTGCAGTTCCGGGCGGGGCTAGCGTCTGCAAGACTATGACGACTCCGCTGCTCAGGCTTTTACCAAGGGAGTCGACGGCATCGTAGAGCTGGCGGAGCTGGGGCACTTTCCTGTCATTGACCGGCGCCTTCTCGCAGATCATTGCCACGTCCGCCTTCATCTCCTTCATGGCCGAATCGATGGTTTCGGCCAGGCTGAAACTGCCCTCCCTTGCATGCCTTCGAAGAAATGCGGACGCTCTCCGGTCATCGTCCAACGACTTCCCTTGTAATACCTTGGAAGTGGCATAACTGCTTCTATCGTAACCTACGACCCTGTACCCCGCCTCAAGAAGGCGCGTTGCAGTGAACAACCCCAGCCTCGACAATCCGATGATCAGGAAGGGCGTGTCGCGAGAGGGGCTCAACCCTAATTTACGATCTCCCTGTCCCATTCCCATTCCGAGTCACGCATGTCCAGAAAGGAGAAGATAAAAACTTGTAGTGTAACGGGATTGCGAGATGCCTGGAGTCGCCATAGACATACTGACCCCGAAGCAGGCACTGCTTTTCAACGAGGTAGTCAAGCGGCTCGATGAGAAGGGGATTGGCGTTCACTGTACGACGAGGAGGTATTTCGAGGCAGAGGAGATGCTGAGGTATCTCGGGCTGAAGGCTCGCAGCATAGGAAGACATGGCGGGGCTACGCTCCGGGGGAAGCTCGAGGCCCATGCCGAAAGGGTCAAGATGCTGACAACCTACTACTCGAAGGTGAAGCCCGATCTCGCCCTGTCCTTTTCATCTCCAGAGGCAGCTAGGACGGCTTTCGGCCTCGTCGTCCCCCACATCGCGGTGAACGATTCACCCCACGCATCTGCTGTGGCGAGATTGACGATCCCGTTGTCTTCGATCCTCCTTACGCCTTGGATCATACCTTCGGAGGAATGGACGAAGTTCGGAATAGAGGGGAGAAAGATCACCAAGTACAGGGCCCTCGATCCCGCCTCATGGCTCAAGGGTTTCAGGCCCTCGAGGAAAATCCTGCACGAGCTCGGCCTCGATCCAGCCAGACCGATCGTGACGATTCGCCCCCAAGAATACTTGGCCGCATACCTTCGTGGCGAAAGGGCGGATCCTTCTGTGGAGATCGCCAGGGCGACGGCCAGGTTGCTCCTCGTAAGACCTGACATCCAAGTGGTCGTGGTCTCGAGATATGGCAACGCGCCGAGATACAGGGGTATCTTCGGCAGGACGGCCAGAGCCACCGAGAGGGTCGTCGACGGAAAGAGCCTCCTCGGCCTATCAACGCTCTTCATAGGTGCCGGGGGCACGATGACCGCCGAGGCCGCGTTGCAGGGTGTGCCGACCATATCGATCTACCCAAAGAGCACCATAGTTGAGGATTACTTGGTTAAGAATGGCCTCGTCGTGAAGGCAAAAAGGAACCTCTACGAATTAGCACTCGAACAGATCCAGCGCACACCGAAGGAGCTCAGGCTGCTCAGAAGGAAGGCCATCGACCTCCTCAATGGAATGGAAGATCCTGCTGAGAGAATAGTTGGGGTCGTAGAGGACTTGCTTCGGCGATGATGCGCCACTTCACCAGTTGGCGTGGGGCTCCCGGACGGGACTCAGTTCTGGGATAGCGGGGCATCGGGCACTCCCCGGAGATTGTTGCGGAAGCGAAGGCCGTCCAGGAGACGGATGGTGAGCTTCTCGGTCTCCGTGTCAACTTTCCTTCGAATTGACGTGTCCCGCTCATAGAGCCCGACGAGACCCTCCCTTAGGTAACGCCTCCCTTTCCCGTCCCTCAGGGCCAGTGCCAGATAGGAGTTGAATCGGAAGAAGACGGCTCTTGGGTCGCGCCTTTCGACCTTTCCCTCCCTCACGCCGCACCCGTAGGCCGATAGTTGCCTCTCGAGTAGCTGCGATGCAAGGGGCCCCTCCTTTGCCACTTGTCCTTCGAGATATTCGAGGACGGCATCGAAGATCCGGTTGTAGAGCCTCCTCTCCTTCGATTTGGGCGGAAACGACGCAAGCACCTGCAGCAGGAGCTCGTAATAGACGCCGGATATCTTGTACTTAAGGTCCCGGCCCGAACCCCTCAGCAGGGCTCTGTACGTCCCCTGGCCCTTCCCGGAATATGGAGTGGTACCGCTTCCGGAATGTATCGATAGAAGGACCCCAAACGACCTTGAAATCTCGGAGAGCCTTGCCACGCGCCTCTCGAGCTTCCTTAGGTCGTCGTGGAAGTCGGTGCGTTTCTTGAAGCCGATATTGGGCGCGACGAAATCGACGCGTCTACCGAAGGATTTCCACTCATTTAGGTAGAAGAGCAGATCCATTTCCTTTGTCTCCTCCTTTGTCTCGTCAAGCGATATCTCGAAGCCGAATGGCCTTCCGATCCTCTCCTCGATGTAGTCGTAGATTTGCCCGCCCACGGCCATGCTCTTGCCGTACCTTAAGGCAAGCCTCATGGCCTCCGTTTCGGTGAACTTCAGGCTGAACCTCTCCCTCCCTGTGAAAGTGAACGTCCTGTCGGAGTAACGGCCGATTAATCCGTCCGACATTCGCGCGCTTTCAAACTCCTCTCTCAACTGGGTCTCGTCCCTAGAGGCGGCGGCCTCATCGAATAGGTCGGAAGTGTCGACCGTGAAACAGTTGACGAAGCCAGTAGACAGCGCCTCATCTATTGCCAAGGCGTTATATTGCATGGACCTTTTCAGTTCCTCCTCGCTGGTCCCCGTCTCCACCTCATGCACCCCCGCGATCCTCTTCACGGCCCTCGCGGAGGAACTTATCACAATGATGTGATCGGCTTCGAGCTCAACCGCTACGCCTTCTCTCCGAGCTGCCTCCGCTCCCATCGTTATGTACTTCCTGATCGAGGTGCCGGTATGCCCCCTCGTGATCTCGAAGCTGCCTGGAGTTGCCTCGATGACGCTCTCTGGAGCGGTCTCCCTTCCAAACGAGAGCATGAGCCCGCCCGCAACGTTCCTCTTCTTGTATGCCCGAAGGATTCCTGTCAGGAATATCTCGGGAATCCTTATGCCGATTGCTGGATGCCGTAGAACCCCCAGATATCGAGGCCCTCCTATCGAGAATTTCGCCAATTCGCCTATCCCAAACTCCTTCAAATATTAAAGTGTATTCGACGGAGTTAAGGGCAGAGGATTAACCTGCCGTTCATGCAGATTAGTAAAAGGTCCGCGTGTTCTAACCAAGACTCTCCTGTTGAGCAATATGGAGGTATCGCATGTAATCGGTTACCATCAGGTTTGACCAGGTAAAGGGAAATGCAGGTCATATCATTCTATAGCTCTAGTAGGGGATACTATCTCTATTTTTTTCATCGTGCCTCAGACCCCTTCCGGGACTTGCCGCTCCTTTTTTGCCTGCTTCCAGTATGTCTCCCCCGCCATTTACTAAACCTTCTAGTCATCGTGCCTCTTCCTCCTCAACCTCCCTAATAACCTTAGAAGGTCAGAGGTCTTGTTGTTTCCCTGTAAAATCGGCGGCTAGTAAGTAGCTAGCCTGATTACTTACATCCTACCACTGCAGGTAGTCATTTTACAAATGTAGGCTTACATGTTTTTTCTTAACATCAACATATTACGATAAGTCGAAAGATGGAGCCCATTCGCAAATGTTACCGATGCCTATGATGAGGCAGATGATCTTACCTGACCCTTTCATCGCATGTCTTCAACCTCTCATCAGGATTTATTGCACCTCTAGCTGCTTTGGCCATGATGCCGTTAAGGGCACTTCATCGAAAACGCCGAAGTCGTCTGCCCGAGGGACTCCAGATATTAATGCATATTCGACGGTATTCAGCTTATTGCAAGAAAGGTATATCAGCCGTCTCAGGCAGCGACGTTGCTATGAAACGGCCTGAGGTATATGTAACGAGAATATTACCCTCACCTGGTATCGAGATCCTGGAGAAGCACTGCGCAGTTGAAGTGAACAAAAGTGAAGGCGCCCCCGCGAGGGCGGAGTTGATTAAAAGGGTAGCGCAAAAAGATGGGCTCCTCTGCCTCTTGACCGAGAAAATCGATAGGGAGGTAATGGAGGCGGCTCCTAATCTGAGGGTCATAAGCTCCTACAGCGTCGGTTATGATCACATAGATGTGGTCGAGGCCACAAAGAGGGGGATCTACGTCGCCTATACCCCCGGCGTTTTGACCGACGCCACGGCCGACTTCGCTTGGACTCTGATGATGAGCATTGCCAGAAGGGTAACTGAGGCCGACCGTTACGTCCGAGGGGGCAAGTGGAAGATAGCATGGTCACCCACCATGCTGGTGGGAGGGGCCGTCTACGGCAAGACCCTCGGCATACTGGGTCTGGGCAGGATAGGCTCTGCCCTCGCCAAGAGGGCCATGGGATTTGACATGAAGGTGCTCTACTACGATGAGATAAGGCCGCCTAAAGAGAGGGAGGAGGAGCTCCACCTGCAGTTCCGTTCCATGGAGGACATCCTGAGGGAGGCGGACTTCGTGAGCATCCACGTCCCACTGACCGAGAAGACGCGCCACCTCATAAACTATGAAAGCCTGAAGAAGATGAAGCCTACAGCTTACCTGATAAACACCGCCAGAGGGGGCGTTATCGATACCGAGGGCTTGGCAAGGGCCCTAAGGGAGGGCATCATCGCAGGGGCTGGCCTTGACGTCCACGAAAAGGAACCGATAGGCATGGACAATCCCTTGTTGAAGCTGGAGGACAAGTGCATATTGGCGCCACACATAGCTAGCGGAACGGTGGAGGCGAGATCGAAGATGGCGGAGATGGCGGCCAACAATCTCCTTTCGGTATTAAGGGGAGAGAAGCCGCCTGGCCTCGTCAATCCGGACGTCATAAACGTAAAGTCGCTCTCGAAGGTCAAGATGATCGCCTGAGGGGGGATGGCGATGTTCAGCGTGGAGGTAAAGCATCGTGGCCTTGCTCTCTCGGCCAAGTTCCCCTGGAAGATAGGGATCGTGAGCGTCATGGCCTTTCCATCTATGACCAAGGGCCAGGACGAACTGGTCACGAGTCTCAAGGTTATTGGCGACGATCCATTCTTCGATGCCCTAGAGGTTCCGCTGATGCAGAGCGCCCAATGGGACTCGGTGAGGAAGCTGCTGGAGGGAAAGGAAGTGGCCAGGGGTTGCCAGCCGGACCTCCTGACCAAGAAGCTCGACCTCAACTCGGCCGAAGGACCCAAGAGGTTAGAGGCGGTGAACTATATTGGGCAGCAGGTCGAGGAGTGGGCTAGGCGAGGCATCAGGAAGCTGGCGGTCTGCTCAGGCCCTGATCCCGGTGCAGGGGGAAGGGAGACGGCAAGGAGGTTGCTCGTTGAGAGCCTGAAGGATATCTGTTCACGTGCCTCCCCTCTGGGCGTTGAGATATTGCTCGAGACCTTCGACAGGGACTGGGACAAGAAACTCCTCATAGGTCCAGTGGACGAAGCAGCGGAGGTCGTGGAAGCCGTCAGGAGAAGCGAGAAGAACATCGGCCTGATGTGGGACCTGAGCCACGCTCCCCTGTTGGGCGAGAAGCCCGGGGATCTGAGACGGGTGAGTAAAATTTTGAGACACGTTCACATCGGATGTACAAAACAGATGGGAGATAAGTTACTGGACTGGCACCCCGTCTTCCACACGAAGGGCGCCATCAACGCGGCCAATGACGTCGCCACGCTTCTGAGCACACTCTTAGAAGTGGGATATGACGGCGTCGTCGCATTCGAGGTGAAGCCCGAGGAGCAGCAAACAGCTCAGGAAATCTTGGACATCTCGAAGGGAGTGCTCTTGAGTGCGTTCCAGCAAGTGCTCTTGAGGTCAGTCAGCGGTTAGGGGTTATTCTCTCCCGCAACATGCCACGGGATAGCGACATTTCTGATACACGCCTTTCCTGACACATTGCTCCCTTCCCTCCAAGAAGTCTCTCATGTTTTACTGCGAATGTCTCTGATCCGAGGGAAGAGCATTTATGTGTACGACGTTAATGGTGCTTCGTCAAGTGCAATCGTTTGAGATCATCAGAGTGAGGGGACGATGGCCGCGGGGTTTAACGAGGAAGACTTCATCATAACCTTAACAATACTATCCACGGTCTTCGTCCTGTGCTTCCTTGGCTTTCAGGTCCTCAGCACGCCACCTCAGAGATACGTAGTCATGTACCTAGTGTCAGAGGATGGAACGGCCCTGAGCCGAAATGCGACTGCGCTTCACCTGGGGGATCGACTGAAGGTGCTCGTAATCCTCGAGAATCACATGGCGCGGCAGATAAGGGTTGAACTAGACACGCTTATCGCAGGCAACCTATCCTCTTCCCCTGCCCCATGGGACGGGGGATTGCGACTGCAGGAGCAGGTTCTGACCGTGGATGATGGCGGAACGTCGGCCATGCCGATGACGTTGGTCGTAACGAGAGCCAGTACCGAGGGTGACTTAATCGCCGTCGAGGAGATCGAGCTGAACGGCGTCAAAATCCCAGTAATGGTCGAATCCGGCACCAGAAACCAGACGCTCAGGTTCATCTTCAGGGCGCTGATCTGGAATGACGTTGAGGGAAGGTATGTTCCCGAGTGGAATGACGGGCAGGACGATCACTCGTCTTGGCTACAGATTTGGTTTGAGTTGCTGCCGGGGGTTGGCATATGAGGCACTGGAGAACTTTAGTGGCATGCGTCCTCATCACGTCCGTAGCCATAAGGCTCGTGCCAGGGCTTTCATATCGACAACCATATGGCTTTGACATCTACGACCTAATGTCACGGGTCGTCCCTGCACTCACGGCTGGAAAGTTCAAGACGGATTTGCCACAAGGCCCGCTTCTGTACTATTTGCTGTCGGAGTTCGCCATACTGGGAGGCGCGAGCCTTGAAACCATCTCGTCCTTTCTTGCGCCCAGCGTCCTGGCTCTCAGCGTGCTCCCGGCCATTATTTACACGAAGAAGGCCTTCAAAGACGAACCCGCGGCCATTGTCTCGGGTTTGCTTGCGGCCACGACGAACGTCATAGTTCATCAAACCGGCGGTACCGTTGTGTGGGAAGGACTCGGTACGCTCTTCGCGGGATTCGCCCTCACCCTCCTCATCCAAACAAACCTAAAGGATCCGAAGGTGATCGCCTTACTCTGCATGACGGTGGTCGGCACTCTTGTCTCTCACCACCTGACCACCATGAACGTGCTTCTCGGATTGGGCGTGGCCGCGCTCTTCCTAACTGCAAGGAGGGGCATCAGGTCAAGGGAGGCATACAAGCCGATCTTATTGACGATCCTGCTTGGCGTGGCAGCCCTATCGGTTTGGACGTTCGTCATTCCAAGATATACCATCGAAGTCATCGGTCTGACCGCAGCGAATGCGAATGTCTGGACGCTCCTTGGGGGCGGAGCGCTTGCGGCAACGGCCATACTGGCCTCGTATCGTGCGGTCACGGCCAAGAGGGCGAGAGACCTCTGGACGACTAGGCCATTCACCTTGGGGGTGCTGGTATTTGCAGCGTCTGTGGCCATGCCATTGCTCCTCCACTATTCCGGGGGCATAAACGCGGAGATCCTCATGACGACGCTATTTTTGGGGGTTCCGATGTGCGTCGTATACGTTCCTCTCTTCGTGATCGGCCTCACGTCCGCCATCAACGGCCGGATCGATGGTCGCCTTTTGACGTTCGTTTTAGCGTTTCCAACGGCATGCTGTTCTCTCACGATATTCCTGATCTTTCAACCGGGATTGGGAGTATTGGCATACAGGGAGGTGTCCTTCATGCTATACTCCCTGTTGCCCATCGAGGGCTTAGGCCTCATGGAGGTCGTCAGGAAGGGCACTCCCGCCAGAAGATACATCGCGGCATTCATCATCGCCTACTCGATCCTTGCCCTCGCATCGACATCATATCCCCCGAGGAGCTATCTCATGGGGCTCGACGAGACCTATCGGCCCTCGGATTTGAGGATCTCGGAGATAGCTGTGAACGCCATACTGAGTACGTCCCCAATAGATACCGACATCAGAATTGGCAACGTCATCCTTTACTTATCTGGTAGGGAGGTAAATTGGGTGAGCAACGTCACCTATTGGACCAGTCCAGGGCCTGCATGGTTGGGAAAGAGCGCGGCGGCAGGCCGTCCCTTGGACATCCCATCCAATGTCAGCTTCATCATCTTCTCAGAGACGATGTTGAAATCCAACGGAGGCGTTGTGGTGGACCTCCTTTCGAGAAGGCTCTATCCCCTTCCCGACGAGGCCCTAGTCTACCTGGAACGAAAGCCCGGTGTCAGCAAGATTGCCGATGCGGGCACGGCCCTCATCTTCCAGGTAATGAGGCGGCAGGACGAAGCGGCGCCACCGAAGACGAAGCCGTAGCCTTGGCAAGCGCAACGAAAACGCGTTCCTTTCAAATGAGCTGGTTTCATCCCCCCAGGAATCGCGTCGTCGCGTTTTCCATCACGGCATCGCATCGAAACTACGGAGCCTTGGAGGTTATTGTCTGTAGATGAGTCTAGAACGGCGTGCCGGCAAGCCAGGAAGGCACCATTCGCCATCGCATCCTTCGGCTATCGAGAGAAACTTTAATTGACGGCTGTAGTTACTCAGTTGAGGCGCTAAAAAATAATGAAGGCCTGCGTTCTCCTGAGGTGCCGCCCAGGAACGTACAGAGAGGTTGTAAAGAGGATAGAGAGCATGATCGACGTGAAGGCCGTATTCCCAAGCCTTGGAAGGTGGGAGGTAGTTCTCAAGATCGAAGCCAGCAACGTCAGGAGCCTGGCGAACGCCGTCCGAAGGCTGAGGGCGATTGAGGAGATAGAATTTTCTGAAACGTTGATAGAGCTGCCCGGAGCTGGATGAGATGGCCCTCGCCTGTCTCCTAGCTACGTTGGTCCACAAGCAGAGCTCCCAGATAATTAGGACGTTGAGGAACATGCCCGAGGTAAAGGATGCCTTCATAGTCTTTGGCCAATACGACCTTGTGGTTTTCTTGGAAGCAGATGACTATGCGGAATTGGCCGCCGTTACGGCCGAGATAAATAAGATAAGCGGCATAACGAACACCGAGACGTTGGTTGCGGGATAGGGGTCGTTCCGATGAAGAACAAGAAGATGCCGCTCACCGAGAGATTCACCAAGGCCCAACAGGCCTTCACGTTCAGGGATTTCATACTGTTGCCGGGCCTGACCGAAGTCGACCCATCCGAGGTAGACGTAAGCTCCAAGGTGACAACCGATTACACCATTCACGTTCCGTTCATCTCGTCCCCGATGGACACCGTTACGGAGGACGAGCTCGCGATAACCCTCGCCAGGCTCGGGGGGCTTGGGGTGATTCACAGGAACTGCACAATAGAGGAGGAGGTCGAGATGGCGAGGACGGTGAAGAGGGCTGAGTCGATGGTGATAACGGACGTTGTGACGACGAAGCCGGACCAGACGGTCAGCGAGGCGTTGGCCCTCATGAAGAAATACAACATCTCAGGGCTTCCGGTCGTCGAGGGCCAGAGGCTTATCGGCATACTGACCGCAAGGGACGTGCGCTTCGCAAGGCATGAGGAGCTGGTGGGCAGCGTCATGACTAAAAAAGTCATAACGGCCCAGGAGGACATCACGCTGGAGCGGGCAAGTCAGATAATGCACGAGCATAGGATCGAGAAGCTTCCGCTGACGGGCAAGTCCGGTGAATTGAAAGGGCTCATCACATTCAAGGACATATCGTTGAGGGGAAGGTATCCCCACGCATCGAGGGACAAGACCGGAAAGCTCCTCTGCGCGGCGTCGGCCTCGCCGTTCGATGTCGAGAGATGCATGCAGCTTGACAAGGTTGTCGACATATTGGTCTTCGACGTTGCCCACTTCCACAACCAGAAGGTGATGGCGGCTGCGAGGAGGCTCGCAAAGGATCTGTCCGCAAACTTGGTCATAGGTAACATAGGTACTCGCCAAGCGGCATTGGACGCCGTGAGCTCCATTGAAAAAATAAACGCGCTGAGGGTTGGCATCGGTTCTGGTTCCATCTGCATAACGTCGGAGGTCACTAGAGCCGGTGCACCAACGATGTTCGCGGTCACGCAGGCTTACGACGCGCTGGACGAGCTGGGAGTCGACATCCCTATCTGGGCGGACGGGGGCATAACTTCACCCGGCGACATAGCCCTGGCGCTTGCAGCGGGCGCTTCGGCCGCGATGATAGGGAATCTCTTTGCCCGCACCAATGAGAGCCCCGGCTCCCTGGTGGCGATCGGCGGCCAATACTACAAGGCTTACAGGGGCATGGGGAGCCCCTCCGCCATCGCAAAGAGGCACGCCATGGACAGGTACACGGCCCCGGCCAAGGGAATAGCCGAGGGCGTGGAAGGCTATGTGCCGTACAAGGGGGATGCTGCTACCGTTGTCACAGAGCTTTCAGAGGGCCTCAAGGTGTCCATGGGATACGTTGGGGCCAAGAACGTCGAGGAGATGTGGGGAAGCGCCAAGGTGGCGTGGATTTCTCAACTGGGTTCCGTCGAGACCAGGGCCCACGACGTCATACTGCCCACTCGCAGTCCGCCTTCCTAAGGGTCATAACCCCATTAAGGGCGTGTGTGGCTAAGTTTCTAAGTAGCTAAGTGGCTGAGCCGATCTTTAGGCCCCGACCCATCCCTTACAGATGTTGACGCCGTCTACAGCATCTTTCGCAGCGGCATCGGCGCCTATCTTCTTGGCGTACTCGGGGGTTATGGGTGCGCCGCCTATGATGACCTTGACCTTGTCCTTGAGCCCAAGTTGCTTAAGCTGCTTGATCGTGGTCTCCATCTCCGTCATCGTAATCGTCAGGAGAGCCGACATCCCTATGATCTGCGGTTTCTGTTCCTTGACGACTTCGACGAATTTCTCCGCTGGCACATCGACGCCGAGGTCTATGATCTCGAATCCGGCCGCCTCCAGTAACACCATCACGACGTTCTTCCCTATGTCGTGAAGGTCTCCCTTTACGGTGCCGAGGGCGACTTTGCCTTTCTTCTTCACGTCCCCACTCTTGAGGTATGGTTGCAGCACCTTCAATCCATCCTTCATGACCTCTCCGGCAGCTATCAGCTCGGAAAGGAAGTACTCGTTCGCTTCGTACTTCTTGCCCACGATGTCCATTCCCTTCGCCATCGCCTCGGATACGATCCTATAAGCGGGGATCTTCGCGTCCAAGGCCTGTTTGCAGATGCCCTGTATTCCATCAAAATCGAGGTTGACGATGGCCTGGGCCACTTTATCCATAAGCACTTTCTCGCTCATCATCGATCACCAGTATGCCGTCTTTATCGGCCGCCCTCCGAGAACGGCCTCAGTTTCATCTACGTCCAACGTCTTTCTAACACCCAGTTTATAATGCCAATCGAAACAGCACCACCTGATAAGTTTAACTCTCTTACCACGCATCTTCTCCGAGAGAACTTCTTGCGGCGTACGCTTGGAGAAGCCAACGAGCTCTAACGCGAAGATGCACTTCTCCCACTCGTTGCCCTCTTCGTCTTTCTTCTTCTCACCCGTCTTCTCGATCTCCAAGACCCGGCCCTGTAGCCTCCTCGCTTTGTCCATGACGACCATCTTAGTAATCTCCTCCGTGAGACCGCCACATTGTGGGTTGTACGTCTATTAAAGGTTAGCAAACTCGGTCTAAGCGAACTGGCGGCAAGCTGACCCCAATCTTCAAATGTCGATTCATCTCGGTAGTTGCGATGGAACGGAGGCACGCCATAACATTCCAACCGGAGGGCTTGAGGGCGGAAGTCCACAGAGGCGAGAGCGTTCTGGTAGCCTCTCAGCGTTGCGGAATCAATTTGGATTCCCTTTGCGGCGGCAGGGGGAAGTGCGGAAAGTGTTTGATAAGAGTCGGACAGGGGAAAGTAACGGAGCCCACGCCATCGGAGATCGCGATTCTGCCGAAATCTGAAATGGAAAGGGGACTACGACTTGCATGTCAGACATACCCGGTCACAGATCTAGTCATCGATGTCCTGACGGCGCCCCGGCCAGTCAGCTCCAAGATCCTGACATGGGGACTGGAGCTCCCAGTGAGATTGGACCCGCGCCTCAGGACGAGGTCCAAATATTTAGTGAGGCCGACGTTGGGCGATCAGCTGTCCGATGAGGCCAGGCTCAGGAAAGCGATCAAATGCAGGTCCATTGATCTCAACCTGCTGAAGCGTCTTCCGCGCCTCCTTAGGAGGCATGGTTGGAAGATAGCCACGATAACCTACCTGGATGAGGTCGTGGATGTCAGGGAGGCGGACGGTAGTGAGCTGTATGGCGTGGCCGTTGACGTGGGCACAACCACTATCGTAGTCTACTTGTTGGACCTGGTATCGGGGAAGGTTGTGACGGTTGAATCCGACTATAATGCCCAAATACCGTATGGCGAGGACGTGATAAGCCGAATCACCTATGCCTCCAGGGAGGGTGATGGTCTAGTGCTGTTGCAGAAACTCGTCATTGGGACCATGAACAAACTCATAACAAGGGCAGCCGAACGCGCGAAGGTCGACAGGGATCTCATCTATGAGGTGGTATGCGCGGGGAATACCATAATGATGAGCTTCCTCCTTGGGATAGATCCTTCGAACATAGCGACTTCGCCATACGTTCCACCCGTGACAAGTGGGCTCGCTGTCAAAGCTGTCGGGTTGGGAGTGGAGGTGAATCCCGGAGGATATCTGAGGACACTTCCATCGATAAGCGGCTATGTGGGGGCGGACATCGTCTCAGATGTCCTGGTATCTGGCATGCATAGGCGTGAGGGCCTCTCGATGCTCATCGATATCGGGACGAATGGCGAGGTAGTCCTGGGAAGGGGGAACGAAATGCTCTCAGCTTCGTGCGCAGCCGGCCCTGCCCTCGAAGGGGCCGAGATATCGTACGGAATGCGAGGCATGGGAGGGGCGATAGAAAAGGTCGCCATAAACGCAGAGAGCCATGATGTTTTTTACACAACGATAGGAGGAGGAAAGCCCAGGGGGATATGCGGATCCGGCCTCGTCGACGCGTTGGCCTCCCTCAGAGTCGCGGGCATAGTGGATCGGACTGGAAGGATGAGGGTGCTGGACGAGAGGGGCGATTCGATTCCGGAGTTCGTCATCGCGAAGGCCGACGATACCGAGATGGGCAGAGACATAACGATCACGCAGAAAGACGTACGGAATCTCCAACTCGCAAAGGCGGCGATATTCACGGGTTGTTCTCTTCTCATGAAGGAGATGAAAGTCAGGGCCAGCGAACTGAAGAACGTCTTCATAGCCGGCGCCTTCGGAAATTACATAGACCCGGTTTCAGCGATCGTCATAGGGATGTTCCCCGACGTGCCGACAGCGAAGATCAAGTCCATAGGGAACGGGGCGGGTTTTGGGGCGAGGTTGGCGCTCCTCTCGAAGATGAAAAGCGCTGAAGCTGATGAGATAGCGCGCAGAATCCATTACGTTGAGCTGAGTGCCGAAGCCTATTTCCAGCGGGAGTTCCTCAAGGCCCTTGATCTGCCACACGCCGATGGAAAACTCTTTCCAACCGCGACGCGCATCATCGAGAGCGGAGGAAAGGAGCTCCCAAAAGGTACGCTTGGATTCGGAAGAGCAAAGCGTTAATTAGCGGACCTCATCGCCTCGAGTCCGAATTGTGAATGTGGTCATTCGGAACGGAACAGAAAATCGCGGACATAGGTACCGTGAAGGTCGGGGGTTTGCCGGGACAGCAGCCAACAGTGCTCGTCGGATCGATCTTCTACGCCAAACACAGCGTGGTCATCGACGAAATGAAGGGCGAATTCGACAGGGAGAAGGCTGAGGAACTCCTGAAAGTCCAGGAGGAGTTTTCGGACAAGACGGGGAACCCTCACATGGTCGATGTTGTGGGATCGAGTCCAGAGGCCATGTCACGTTACTTGGATTTCGTGGCGTCGCAAACGGATGCGCCCATCCTGCTCGATGGAGTCTCGGCCGACATCAGGATCAAAGGCCTCGACCACGTCATCCAGTCAGGCATCAAGAACCCGATAGTATACAACTCCCTCATGCCGGAGTACAAGAGGGAGGAACTTGAGAAGATAAGGGAGGTGGAGTTGAAGAGCGCCATCATCCTGGCCTACAACATCAGGGAATTCACGACCGCTGGCCGCCTTAAAGTTGTGAGGTCCCTCATGCCCGTCGCTCAAAGTGCTGGCATTGAAAATCCATTAATCGATACTTGCGTCATAGACGTGCTGACGCTTGGCCCTGCTTGCCGCGCGATACATGACGTGAAGGACGAGTTTGGTTTGCCAGCGGGCTGCGGAGCACATAACGCAATAGGAACGTGGAAGGGTTTGAAGACGAAGATGGGAAAGCAGGCCACCCATCCGAGCATGGCCTCCGCGTGCGCCATGGCCATCGCCGCAGGCGCCAACTTCATCCTCTACGGCCCCATAGATACGGCACAATTTATCTTCCCTTCGGTAGCGATGGTGGATGCAGCATATGCCCAGCTCCTGAGGGAGCAGGGGAGGAAGCCCCCGCCCGGTCACCCCATCTTCAAGATAGCTTGATGGAATCAGTAGCCTCTTTTACATCAGCTCATTCCACTTCACCTACTCAATCTCTCTGATTTTCAGTCATTTATGGCTCTAAGTCTGATAAAATACCAATTCCCTTCATATTGACATATTATGAGCTTGTTAGGGTTATGAGAAAACAACATTCCAGACCTTGGGTTCGTATTCCCTGTGCGATACCAAATTATAGCGTTCCCTCTCGGCTATGTCGATGATGACCCTCAGGTTCCTCGAGACCTTCTCGTTGAATCTGGGCGTGCTAATGTCATTAGGATCGACCTCGAAGTAAAGTGTGAGAAGGGCATAGCAATTGTCGTTGGTAGGTTCGCCTCCCCACCATAGATAGACATCCGACTGCTGAGCCTTATCCTCCTCTATGAGGCACTCACCGAAGCTCTTGACTAAGTCGTAAGGGTAGCTAGCGTACAATTTGCTTATACCCCCCCTTAAGCTCTCCTCGGCCTTCTCTCCCAGGTTGAGCCCACCATCCCTGAGCCATTGTATGAACTCCTCTAAAACTCTATGGAAGTTTTTATGCTCTATCTCTAGGGCTTCATTGAGTTGCTCACGATTCTTAATTTTCCATGGCCTAGAGGCGGTTAGGACATAGGCACTATCCCAATTCTTGCAGCTCATTTTTTCCCCTTTGAAGTATCTCTCGAGTGCTCTTCTGAACTCGTATTTATTTGCATCATTGATCTCTATGTATTTCTCCCAGAGCCTATCGAAGATCTTCCCGTCTTCTTTGGCAGCTACCCTAAACGTTTTGCTGATCTCCTCGCCGAACGCTAAAGCCGCCGCGTAGCAGTCCGGGTCATGTAGCCAATTGGACGAGATCCAGATCTTCCCGTCTTCTTTCCTCTGCTGCACCTCGATTATGGTTTCTAGGCAAGTTACTGGGTGGTCTACGTCTGGCCTTATCCTCTTTCCTAAACCATTCAATATGAAATCCTCATCAGCCAGCTTATTTTTGCCAAGTTCCAAAAACCTGTAGGGGTTGAGATGGTAGAAGTAATAGGCTTGCCAGGCGAAGGTGCCTAAGAGTGAGGCTATGTCTTTACCTTTAGTATCATTGAAGTAGTATTTACATGCATCTGATTTGTCTATAGGAACCCACTCATCGTGGTAATCAAACCTAACGTCACTCTCGATGTCAATGTAGTCTCCCCCCCAAGCATTCTCGTATAGCATCTTCCAGCCATACATCTCCTTGTGTATCTTGTTAATCTCCTTGAACAGCTTGATCCTCTCAGGAATGGACAGGATTTTAACCAAGCAAGTTATCCTCCAGTAAGCTGCTACCTGTTATCATGGTATCTAGGTTGGAGAGCGAGGCGCTGGTGTTTAAGAGGTCCGAATTCGTGGCGTTGGCATTTATCAGCCTGGAATTGGCCGCGTTCATTTTAAACAAATTAGAATTCACCGCGTTCGTGCTCCTAAGCTTGGAATTGGCCGCGTTGACGTTCTTAAAATTGCTGTCTCTTACGATATTAGCTAAAGGCTCGTATTTTATAGCTGAGTTTATGACAACATAGTACTTCCCCTTATAGAATATCATGCCGAGATCGGCCTTATTCTCGGCGAATTTCTCAGCCATTCTCAACTTTGCACATGGTAAATCATCTTTTGTATACTTGACATCTAAAATGAGTTCTTTTCCGTCCTTGGTTGTAATTAAGAAGTCATCGCCACGTTCAGGCCTTACTCCACGCTTGACATCCACTTTTTCTATATCCAAACCCATACTCCCAAGCATCTCCTCCGCAGCCGATTCGGTGAAGACATCCGCAGCTTTCCATAGAGCTTCACATCTTCCATCGCCATATTTGGCATCGAAAGCTTTTTTATTTCCACCGAATACGGCATAAGCAACTCTCTCTATGTAATCCTCGGAGCTTTTTATGTCCAGCTCCCTGAATAAATCAGCAGCTCCTGTCTTTCCTTGAATATCATTGTAGTCAAACCCTGTAGTTAGCGAATCGGCCTCCACTGGTTTACCTTGGTTCACGATGGTATCTGGTAACTTTATGGATGTCGTATGTATCTCGCCACCTTGTTCGTAAAGGAGAGATACCGCCCCATCTTCACGAGTCTCAACACCTACTATGGGATGTTTATTCACTGTAGCGCCATCTGCGCTGATTCTTACTTCTCTGACCCTGCCACCTTTTCCCATGTATTCTATGGTGACAGAGGGGCCATCAGTAGCTACTTCGTTGGCCTTGACAGTGCCCTTAACCCCAAAGACCCTATCCGTTTCCTGTCCTATAATGAATTGATCGAAGAATCTGGTTTTCTTGAGGTAATCCCTCACGAGAATCGTCACAACATCCGTCCCTGTTTTTGACCGCCCGTCAGATCTTGCCCCCCCATCTGTCTCGAGAGGCCTGGTATTCGCATTATCAAGCTGTTCAATTTTCAGTCTTTTGAATCCACCTCTATCCCAAATAGAAACGGTATTATCCTCGTATACCCTTATCGTACTCCCTGTGTCCACAAGTTTTAGGTTAAAGTAGCTCTTGCCAGAAGAAGTACCCCTCTGAACTATGCCTTTCTCCATCTCGATCTTCAGCCCCAGGATTTCCGTCTCTCCTTCGCCGATCTGATCCAGCTTCTGGTAGTCCATGATCTCCTTGACGAACGACCTCACCCAGCTCTCGGACGATATCTTCTTGGCGACGCTGGCATCTTTGAATATCAGTGACCAAGCGAAGGTTGCTTTTGGCGCTGTCGCCTTGTTTCCAGGGCTTATTGGCTTAGCATGAATACATGGTATCCCGTAAGTATCGACGGGCTTGCCTTGCCCGAATCTTTTCTTGTATTGATTCTCCCTAGTACCCGACCCCATCTACCCGAACCTCCCCACGGTCTGCAGGAGATTGTGGAGGGCAAGGGACCTGATGTCGTCCTTCAGCTGAAGGGCCATCCTCCCCTTGCAGGCAGCGCAGCGGCATCTCTCGGACCTGATGCTAGCGTCGGCGATGAGGAACGAAGTGTTTCCCTTGTAGTAGAAACCTTTTCTCGCGCCGATGAACCACGATAGCCCCGAGTAGACGAACTCGCCCCTCCTTCTCAAGGGGTAGGAAAGGCCGTAGAGCGATAACTGCGCTTCCCTCTTCCCCTTTTGGAGGGCGCTCAGAATGGCCGAGATCACGCCGTCCAGGAGGTCCAGCTCGGTGAGTTCCCTCGAGGGAATTGCGAATGAGCTACAGCCCAGCTCGATCGCCCTCTCGGCCGACCAAGCAATCTGCTTCCATATGGCCCCCTTGATGAGCCCCACTATAGGTATGTCCAGTTCCGAGAAGGCCCTTGAAAACGCGGCCTGCTTCATCGTCTGCTCCCAGGATAGGCAGAGCGGGTCGTCCAGGTAGGTGTAGGAGTCGGGCGTCATCGTTGCGTCGGGCTTGATGTCGTTAATCATCCTGAGGTAGTCGTCGGGCGTGAGCTCGTCGAGGAGCTCATCCTCCATAACCGTCGACAGCAGGATCTTCCCATCGAAGCCCAAGAAATCGTGAAGCCCACGGGAGGACGCCCTCTGCATCAAAGCCTTGTTTTTGATGAGCTCAGCCAATCTGACGACGATCCACGGGAGGGGGAGTTCATCCCAGAACCACGAGTTCTCATCTGTCAGACGAACTACTGGGACGAATCTTGGAAACCTGACCCTAATCCGTACCTTGAGTTTGGACATAGTTTGGGCTATGTCATCTGGGATTGAACCAAGGGAATGGCAATATTCCTGTAATCTGCAGAATCCCGTAGGGTTTGTGATGCCGCTGTAGGATATTCCGCGCTTGCACTTGGCTACCAAGCAGATGCGGGTGATACAGCCAGGGCAGTAGGAGCGAAAGAGCTCGCAATTGGGGCATTCCTTGCCACAGTTGCCCTGCGTCTTCAATTCGATAATTGGCACTATGCCTACATGAGTACAACAGGATATAATCTACTACATATATCGGGTAGAACCGTAAGGCTGTACTACTAGTATGAGTTCCTTTTGGATTATTCACGTGGGAAATGGAGGCCCTGCTGCTATGCGTCCGCTCGCTCAATCCTTCGATGCCTTGAAGCTGAGTCCGGCAGTGGCCATGGTTGATGCAGCGTATGCCCAGCTCTTCAGAGAGCAGGGGAAGAGGCCCCCTCCGGGACACCCGATCTTCAAGATAGCGTAAGAGATGCCGTCAGCAGGGCCTCGATACCTGACCACAGGATTTCGTTGCAAGTAAGTAGGTGAGACTGTCATTCGCTCTCCACCAAAGGTATGAAGGTGAAATTCACCGAGTCGACTAGTCCCTTGTCGGTTATCCTGAGCTCTGGGATCACGGCTAGACTCAACAGCGACAATGTCATGAACGGCGATTTCAGATTACAACCGAGCTCCCTAATGGCCGCTTTAACGCCTTCGATCTCCGAGTAAAGGGCATTGAGGGGCTTCAAGCTCATGAGGCCCGCCAGCGGCAGGGCTACTCCAGCAACGACCCTCTCGCCATCCGCTACCGCGATCCCACCGCCCATCTCCCTAACGGCGTTGATGGCTGCTAGCATGTCTGGGCCATTCACGCCGATGACGGTCAGGTTGTGGCTGTCGTGGCCCACGGACGTCGCCGCGGCGCCTCTCCTCAGGCCGAAGCCCTTAACCAATCCTTTTCCAACATTGCCACTCTTGCCGTGTCTCTCGACGACAGCGACCCTAAGGATGTCCTCATCCAAATCCGGCCGAATGAAGCCACCTACAACGCCCACGCGCCTCCGGAGGTGTTTTGTCATGGAGCTGCCGTCGCGCACGAGTATGACGTGCGCCCTCACCTTTCCATCGGCCTTTGGTGACTTTGCCAAGAGCGCCCTCTCGTCTAAGTGCCTTCTGAACCGAACGGTGCGCAGGCAGTAACTTGGATAACTGAACACATGACGTCTGCCGAGGAACCTCCCATCGCGGACGAGCAACTTCCCGTTCGATATCACGGACCTTATGCAGAGGGACCTTAGGTCCTCGACTAGGACTATGTCCGCACTCTTGCCAGGCGATATGCTCCCAACGGCACCCTCCACCCCAAACCTCCTTGCCGTGTTAATGGTCGCCATCTGAATGGCCTGAACCGGGTGAACTCCGCTCTCGACTGCGCGCCTGACAACGAAATCCATGTGCCCCTCGTCCACGAGGCTTGTAGCGTCCCTATCGTCGCTGACGAGTAGGACCTTGCAGGAACTTATCCCGTCCTTTGTTACGATCTTTATGACCTCCCCCAAATCCCTCCAAGCCGAGCCCTCCCTGATCATCAAGTACATGCCATACCTTGCCTTTTCGAGTGCACCCTCCCTGCTGACGGACTCGTGGCACGACGATGCTCCCGACGAAACGTAGGCGGCGAGTTCCCTTCCGCCTCTGCCCGTATAATGGCCATCGACGACCTTCCCGAGGCGCAGGGCGGCCTCGATCTCGGAGAGCGTCTTCCCATCTCCTGAAACGACTGCAGGATAATTCATCACCTCGGCCAAGCCGACAACGGGGCCTTTCCTCAGGAGGCTCACGACGTCCCGAAGGGAGATCGAGGCTCCGCTCGTCTCCATCCCTGGGACTGCCGGCACACACGAGGGCACGAGGAAGAAGACCTTGACGGGAAGGCGGGTCGATTCCCTCATCATGAGTTCGACGCCCTTTCGCCCCAGAACGTTTGCGATCTCATGTGGATCGATGAAGATGCCCGTAGTACCTCTCTGAAGGGCTGCAATGCCGAAGTTGGTCAGAGAGAGCATGCTGCTTTCCACATGGACGTGTCCGTCGAGTAGGCCGGGTATGGCATATTCTCCACGACCATCTAATACAAGCGTCCCGTCTCCGATGACCGGAGGATGGCCCACGTCGGCAACGCGACCCTGGCAGACAGAGACGTCCGCGTTGGGCATTAATTCGCCCGTGTCGACATTCACGACCGTAACATCCCTGATGACGAGATCCGCTTTCATCCGACCGAGGGCAACTTTCAGAAGTTTTTCAGATGGCTTCCTCGCCCATTCCATGGGAGATGCGACGCGTGAAGTTTCGTTTATTAGCTGCGCCCTAGGTTTTCCTCTTTGCACGTAACAGCGTCCTTGGCTTGAAGACGCCCATGAAGAGGCAGAGCTCCGGTGGCATGATCATCGTCTTCGCTCTCTGGGCCTTCGGCGTTAGGGGGACGCCCCTCACAACCGCCACTGGAGTCCTCTCGGCTACCTCACCCATCACAAGGTGGGCTGCACAAGCTATGTCATCGGCTACTGCAAGCTTCGTTATGAGCAAAGGTTTGCCGTACAGATCGGTCTTGCCCCTGCAATCTTTCACGAGCTCAAAGCCAACTGCACCAAGGGTGACGCCTATGGTTCCTGCCCGGAGCGGGGCAATCCTGCTATCGATTATCGAGACCCCGACACGCTTGCCCACGATGGCGGAGATACCACGCTGGATCTCCGCGGCTGCCCTTTCCGGATTCTTGGGCCAGAGGACGGCTGAGCGGGCAGGAACGTTCTTGTGGTCTATCCCCGCATTCGCAGTCAGGATGTTGTCCTTTAGGGTATAGAGGGCCCTGTAGACCCCTCCGTAGATCTCGTCGGACTCCCTCAATGTGAGCTCTACGAACTCCGGCTCAAGGCCGTATCTCTTGGCCAAAATCCTCGATCTCTTGGACGGCTTGACGGAATCTAGCGAGACGAGCCGACCCTGTGATACGGAGACGGCCTTGCTCGCAATAACCAATATGTCGCCATCCCTTAGCTCGAACTTTGCATCTTCCAGCGCCTGAATGATCAGGGCCACGAGGTCGTCCCCCTTAGCAATCAGCTTCGTCCTTATGGGGAAGACCTGGATCCCATCCTTGAATGGTTTGGCGGATTCGAATTCGGTCAACCAGAGGCGTCGCTCTATCGCATCAGGAGTCGCGATAAAAGCCTGTGCCAAGTCCCTTCAAATGATGTGGTCTCAATGGCCAGTTTGGCTTTGTGACTGGACTCTGGATCTGCCGTACTTCGAAGTATCGTAGAAGGGCCATTCAACTACGCGCATCGTGTGGCTCGAACCCCTGATGTCGACCTCCAATTCCGTTCCAACCCCAGGAGGGATGTAGCCCATGCCGATCGCGTTTCTGGTGAGAGGACTTACGGTGCCGCTTGTGATGGTCCCGACTCTCTCTCCATCTTTCAGGATCGGGCTTCCATGTCTCGGAACGACCCTGTCGGTGAGTTGAAATCCTACCCTCGCGATTCCCAACCCCTTCTCCTTCTGGTCGACGAGTGCCTTTCTGCCGATGAACTCCTTCTCGTATTTCACCACGAAGTCTATCTTGGCTTCAAGGGGCGTGATCTCCTCGCTGATATCGTTTCCGTACAGCAGAAGCCCCGCCTCAAGCCTGAGCGTGTCCCTGGCGCCGAGCCCGCAGGGCTTTATGCCAAATCCCGTGCCGGCTTCGATGATGGCCTTCCAAAGTTTCAATGCCCTGGCGGGATCGTTCGCCGTAACGTCCATCATGTAGATCTCGAAGCCATCTTCCCCAGTATAACCGGTTCTCGAAAGCAGCACTTCCTCTCCAGCCAGTTGCACAAGCTCACCGCCAAACCGTCTCAGACCTCGGAGGTCGAACGTCGTTATCGACTGCAACGTGCCTTGCGCACTGGGCCCTTGGACGGCCAACATCATAGTTGAGTCGGTCACATCATCGATCTCAACGCTGAAACTGCTCCGTGAACTTCGGAGCCAGTCGAGGATCTTCTCCGTATTAACGGCATTCGTAACGATCATGAAGCCCTTTCCACCCAACGCGTAGACGAGGACATCGTCCTTGATCCCACCTCTTTCATTGCAGACAGTACTATACTGGCAGGAATGGCCACTGAGCTTTGCGACGTTGTTAGCCGTTACGTAGTTAACGAACTGGAGTGATTCGCCACCGGTGACCAAAATCTCCCCCATGTGTGAGACGTCGAAGATTCCAACGCTGTTCCTCACGGCCAGGTGCTCGTCCGTTATGCTCGTATACCAGAGGGGCAACTCCCAACCGCCAAACTCAACCATCTTGGCTGAGGACTTGCTGTGGATCTCCGAGAGCTGGACCTTCCTTGCCATTATCGTCCCGTCAACGGGAGCCGTGGAGGCCAGATATCGTTTTTCTTGAACTCCAAGGCGTACAAAGGCCCTCAGTCTGCACCCTTTCGGGACCTTATCATTGTGAGGAGCATCTTGAACCTCTTCGCTGCCCTAAGGGCGTGGGGTTTGTTGGCGGGAAGTATGACCATTTCACCCGACTTCAGTCGCAGGGCCTTACCGAAGAGGGTCACGTCGGCTTCGCCGTCTATGACGTGAACGAGGGCGTCGAAGGGCGCCGCATGTTCGCTCAACCCCTGGTCCTCGTCAAAGGCGAACAACGTCACTGTCCCCGCCCTCCTATCGATTATCGTCCTGCTCACCACCGAACCCTCCTGATATCCTATGAGGCCCGCTAACTTCCAAACCTTCGAGGCATGCACTTCTGGCCGATCACGCATGCGATGGGTTTACAGACCGCTATGTATTAAAACTAGTCACACGCACGCGTTGAGCAGGTGCTTAACTCTGTCCTCTGAGGGCAAGGGGCTTCTTGACACGCCCGAGATAGTAAGGTGCATCCCTGAGTTCATTACCGATTGGAGGAAGTCGGGTGGCCACGTAATGCTCGAAACGAAAGACGTGCCCTTTAAGGAGCTCCACATTCGCAACCTCCCCATATTCATCGGCTTCGAGAGCAAGACCGAGCTCTCCTGCCAGCTGGACATCATACCCGAGGGCCAGATGTCTGAGGCCGCAATCGAGGCCTACAGGCGCTTGGTGCCCATGGAGTGCGAGCTCACGTATACCGGCACCTTGGTAAAGAAGCCCCTCCTTAGGCCATTGCACGTCTTGGATAGGCTGCGCAAGGAAATACCTGAGCTAACGGGCGATGACACGCTGATTAAGAAGCTCAGCGAGAACGCGACGCTGATGAAGCTCCTATCGGCGGTTCGACCCGATGACTTTGTCGTCATGCTTCAGTCATTTACCGTTGAAGAGACGACCATGCAGGGTAGCCCAGAGAAACTGACGAAGATGATGGCCGAGTTCTACAAGAATCCCACAAAGATGACATGGCTGATCTCACTGACGAGGATGATACCGAGAGGGCCTGGCACGAAAAACCTGTATAGGAACATATTCGGCGTACTGAAAGTCAGCTCTCAGGAAATACTCGACTTGACCAAGAGATATGTTTGAGTGAGCTGCGAGCATATGGATTGTGCTCGCGACCAATCCCGTGCCAAGTCGATGTCCGTTGGCAGGTCTACAAGCCTGCACAAGATAATTTAAGAGTAGAAAGAGGAAATCACCCCATCCTCTCTTCGGTTTAACTTCCGGACCAAGCTTCTCCGACCTTTCTCCGTCTTTCGTTGCGATAAGGCTCGTCGCATATCATACGACTACAGTCTGGGCGCAAATCGATTGTCAAAGATGAAATGGATTCTAATATCCTTGAGGGCAAGCAATTTCCCTCCGAACGCCTTCGGAAGACTAAAAAAATTATACAAACGTAATTGAGGGAAAAATTGATATACTCCACTTACATTCTCTGTAAATCGGAGGCAAAACGAGAATAAGTTGGACGGTCAAGTCCAGATCGTAAGGAAGAGCTTGTTTCTCCCTAAGAAGTTCTTCGTCACGAGTGGAAGAGCAGTTAGTTCCACCTCGAGTCTAAACGCCTTTGATGCTGCCCTCGCAGTGGCCGGCATAGCCCAATGCAACATCGTGACTGTCTCGTCTATACTACCAACCGAGGCAGAACAGATAACGCCTGCAGAGATACCACCTGGAATGATAACTTTCTCGGTCCTGGCGAGGATGGATGGCGAGTCAGGAGAGACGATAGGCGCCGGCATCGGGTGGGGCTGGGGAGAAGGTGATGGCGTGAGGTACGGCTTAGTGGCTGAGGCACATGGCTATAAAGACAGAGAGGTCATAAGGAAGGAACTCCGTTCAAAGCTTGAGGAGATGGCGAAGATGCGGAACCTCATGCTCAGGAGCTCCACCACAATGGAAGAGAACATTGAAGTTTCGAAGGGCAAACACGGCAGCGTCATCGTCGCCTTGGTGTATCTTCCTCAGGAATAGGCCCTTTTGTAAAGTCCTACAGGACATACTATAGGCTCTCAGTGACTACCTTGGGTGATTTACCCTAAAAACTGCCCTGAGGGCTTCCTTTTCATTGACCGAGCCTTCAAGAAATGAAGGCATTTATCTCCTAGTACCGAGTTATTTGCGAAGGATCGTTGGTCGAGGTCTGTCTGGTCTTCGAGGTCCATCAGCCGTACAGGATCAATAGGAAATTCAGGGCTGAGGATGCGACCCGCATAAAGTCTGACTCAGAGCTCTTTGACCTATACTTCGACAACCAACTGAACAGGGAGATCTTCGAAAGGGCTGCCGCCAAATGTTACCTGCCCGCGACCAACATAATCTTGGATTCAATAGACAAACACCGACGCGATGAGAGGCCCTTCAAAGCAGCCTACAGCTTCTCAGGCGTCTTCCTCGAGCAATGCCGGCAGTGGTGTCCTCAGCTCCTCTCCCTCTTCAAGGACCTGGCCAGAACCGGCCGCGTTGAGTTCTTGTCCCAGACCTACTTCCACTCGCTTTCGAGCATCTATTACGGGAACCTGGAGGAGTTCAAGGAGCAAGTGAGGCAGCACATCTCGCTAGTGGGCGATCTGACGGGATCAAAGCCGAAGGTCTTCGAGAACACGGAGCTCATCTATAACAATCTGATAGCCAGGGCCGTTTTCGAGCTAGGTTTCAGCGGAATGATCACCGAAGGGTCGTCGAGGATCTTGGCAGGCAGGTCACCGCACCAGATCTACCATGCCAAGGACATCCCTGCGCTCAAGGTGTTGCTGAGGGACTACTCCCTCTCGGACGACATAGGCTTCAGGTTTTCGGCAAGGTGGTGGGAACACTATCCGTTGACGGCCGACAAATACGCCTCATGGATCGCCCGCATAGCCGAACCACTCGTCTTGATCTTCCTTGACTATGAGACTTTCGGGGAGCATCACTGGCCGGAGACTGGGATCCACGACTTTCTGCGCGCCTTGCCGTCCGAGCTTCTGAAACGCGATTCGGTGCGTTTCTCGACGCCAGCTGAGCTCGTCGCAAAGGTGCCTCCGGCAGGAGAGGTTGATGTCTTCGAGCAGGGGAGAACCATCTCCTGGGCCGATACTGCGCGGGACCTCAGCCCCTGGCTTGGCAATGAACTCCAGAAGTCGTCCTTCAATGCCGTGAGGCTGATTGGACCCAATGTCCCTGAAGGTCACCTGAAGAAGCTATGGAGGTACCTTCAGACAAGCGACCACTATTACTACATGTTTACGGGTTTTGGCGGTCCTGCAGAGGTACATTCCTATTTCGCCGGACCCCTCGGGTCACCGACGGACGTCTACATGGTCTTCTCGAACATTTGGACGGACCTTTCGATCAGGGCCGCGAAGGCACGCGATCTCGCCTCGGTGGCCAGGGCGGAAGTTGAAGGCATGCCCGACAATGCATTCCAATTCTGGATCGATGAGAGGACGCCACTAGGCCTTTCAGCCAGAGGCCTTAGGGAGTGCGGGGGAATCGTTTCTGAGGTCGATCGAAGATCGATCGAGTATCATTTCCGAAGGAGGGATTTCGAGAATTGGGCGAAGGGAGCCGGGGACCCGCAATTGGCTTCGATGTTCTCCAGCCTTAGTAGGCAACTCAAAGGCGAAGCCCTTCGAAGGGCTTTGATGAGGGTTCTGGCGAAGAGAATGCGTGAACTCGAAGATGTATTCATCGACGGAGAGGGCAGGCGGCGATGATGTCAGTTGAAATAGTGACTAATAGACTTATATATTCTCGTTATGCTTCGTCCGGCAAAATTTCAAAGGTTTAAACTGAATTGGGGGGAAATCCCTTGTTGAGGGCCATAAAGCAAGCGGCTAAATCTACGATCACGATAACGATTCCGACAACCATCATCATATCCATTGTCCTTTCGTACTATTACAACGTGACACTCGGCACCTCGTATTCCGACATGTTCCCGTACTTCATTGCGGCTGGAGTTGTAAATGTTGGGATGTTCTTCATAGATGTGTGGCTTGCTTGGCAAAAACTTAATGAGTGAACATTGGGAAATGACCGTTTAAATAAAAACATCGCCTTTGAACCGTTATATATCATCAGCCAGTTTCAGACTGCCATGCAAAAGTTTGTATTTACCAAGGAAGAGATGGCCCGAGACTTGGAGAGAACGGGGCTACGGAAAGGCGATACGGTCCTCGTTCATAGCTCCTTGAGCCGCATCGGTTACGTTCCCGGCGGTGCTGAGACCGTGATAGATGCCCTGTTGGAGGCCGTCGGTGACGCCGGAACGATAGTGGTTCCAACGCTAACGGGCCATATGTCAGATTCGCCCGAGAACCCTCCGGCTTTTTCAAGTGACAAGCCCTCTTGGACCGGCACAATCCCGGAGGTCTTGAGGAAGAGGGAGGGGGCGTGCAGAAGCAACCATCCGACTCATTCGGTAGCTGCGATTGGCAACCTCGCAAGGAAGATGACGGAAGGACACGAGGATGCCATGACACCTTGCGGAAGGGATACGCCTTATCTTAAGATCGCGGAGGCTCATGGGAAGATACTCTTCCTTGGGGCGACGCTGAATAGCAACACGACCTTTCATTCTATCGAGGAACTTGCGAAGCTCTACTACCACTTGCAGCCTGAGCCTACGATCTGCGAGCTCGAGATCGGGGGCAAACCGATCAAGAGGAGGATGTTCCTCCACGCGTATGGGGCGCCAAGGACATTCGGCGAGAAGGAAGGGGAGCTCGTTGAGTCCGGCGTTGCCAAGGTCGGACATGTCGGGAGGGCCAAGAGCACCTTGATGGATGCCGGCGGCATGATCGACTTCATCCTCCAAAAGCTGAAGGGGGACGGCCTGTACCTTGTTGAGAGAGAGGTCATCGATTTCTGGTGCATATCGGGATGCATTGATCTCGTGAGCCAAGGCAAGTTCGACTCCATGAAAATTAACCTGTACCTGCCCAAGGGGGCGTCCGTCAAGTTCCTCGGCAACTCGTTGTTGTTCAAGGGAGTGCAAATGGATTTCCATGATAACCTCAAGCTCAAGAGCGGCACGCTAAAGCTCCCATCGAAATTCGCAAAGGTCCTCAGGCTGAACGGAGGCTACAGTTATTGGATGCGATTCAAGAGGGGGGCGAAGGGAATGGAGGCAGACGTCGTCGACCACGCGAGGCCATATTCGGCTGCAAAAATAATCTAACCACTTCGATCGTCCCGATTCGGCTTTTTCAGGATCCCCTCGTAAACGCGAAGGACGAGATCGGCGGCCCTGTCCCAACTATAGCGTTCCCTAACCAAGCGGAGGCCATTCCCCCCCATCCTTGTCGCGCCATTCCCGTCGCTGAGGAGCTTCGTTATCGCCACCGCTATCTGTCCGACGCTTCCGGCCTCGACGAGGATGCCCGTCTCGCCATCCAGAACGACCTCCGGCGTCCCCGAGATCCTCGATGCGACGACCGGCAGGCCGCAGGCCATGGCCTCTAACACGGTTAGGGGCATCCCCTCCGTCAGCGACGGACGTACGAAGATGCGGCATTCCCTCAGCACGTCGGAGACACTTGGGACGGTCCCCATAAATCTGAAGGCGTGTTTAACCCCCAGCCTCTCGGCCATCCCGACTAAACGGTCCCTCATTGGGCCATCGCCGACGATTATGAACTCGGCATCGGGATGGCTCGATAACACCGAAGGCGAAGCTTCGACGAGGAACTGCACACCCTTATTGGGGATCAGGCGCCCAACGCAGGCGATCCTCTTCGCGCCATCAGAGCCCCTTTCCTCGTTGGGTTTGAACTCATGCAGATCCACGCCATTTGGCACGACGGAAACGTCGTTGGGTTCTGCACCAAGACGAACTGCCTGGCCCTTGACCGCTTCGCTGACGGCAATCACCTTGTCGCTGAGCCTGACGATCGATTTGCCAATCGTTCCCTCGTAGGACCTTACGGCCATGTTGAGGAGACTACTCTCGAAGACCATGGGACCCAAGTGCAAGGTAGTCACGAGGGGTTTGTGGAGTAGTCGCTTCAGCACGACGGCGAACAACGTCGTGGTGAAGAACCTGTTGTTGGCGTGCACTATGTCGGGTTCCTCCTTGCGGCAAACCTCCAGAATCCTGAATGGGGCCGATGGGGAGACGCTGAGCTGTGCTCCTATCGCGCCGGTCAAGTTCGCGGCCATGCACCTGTAGACCCTAATGTCGTCCAGTACCTCAAAATCCCTGGCCCCATCGGTGTTGAGCGTCAGGACGACCACCTCCACCCCCTTCCCCGCAAGCCTCTTCGAGATCTCATAGACGACCTTCTCGACGCCGCCTCCAACGTGTGGCGGAAAGTAATCAGACAGCATCAGGACCTTCATATCGTGAAGCATCCTCAACCCAATTCGTGGGACAACGCGACGCCTTCCCTCGATAATCGCCTTTAACTACGTTGCAGCTTCTCAACTTGGTTATAGGTGTAATCCCCCGTTCACGAGTGGTAAGAGGGGATGCGGGCTCTTCTGCTCCCACAATCCTTGGACGTCTCCAAGCAATACTTATGAGCATTGGACGAATTCTCATTTCGGGGTACATTTGGTGAAGATCGGGGAAAGGTTTGGACCTGACAGGGCGCTGGCGAGCTTATACTATGTGTACCTGGCCATTCCTGCAATCCCTTTGTTAATGCTCGTGTCCATTGTCGGCGTTTTTATCTACACATACGTCCGATCGTTAATTGGCCTTATCGTGTGGATCACGTTCTTTGCGACGTTCATTGCCGTAATCCTGCCAATCGCCTTTTGGATTGGAAAATACGTCGAAAGCATCTCATTCACCCTCGAACGAGACCGCGTGATATTCGAACGCGGCGTCTGGTGGAGAACGAAGAGCTTCGTCCCGTATAACAGGATAACCAACGTAGACGTTGTCCAAGGGCCCATCTCGCGTGCGTTTGGCCTCGGTAAGGTCATGATACAGACTGCTGGCTATTCTGCTACAGCGGGGAGCCAAAGAAGCGCGTTCGCCGAGTCTTCGATATTTGGCGTGAGAAACTTCGAGGAAATCAAGGACGTCATACTCGGATTCATAGGAAAGCAAAAGCCGATTGCCGTGGAAGCCGCGACCGAGCAAGAGGACGTAAACGTACAGATCCTCCAGGAACTTAAGAAAATCAGAGAACACTTAGAGACGCGGTAGGGCCTTGTACAACTCAGTGATGATGTGAGAAGGCAAGTGAAGGCAATCCATCCCACACCGCTATCTTCGCCGCAAGACGTAATCGCGTACGCGGTCCGGTGGGAAGGTTCCTTCCCTTACGCCCAGAACCATTCGGTCCACCTCCTCCCGAGCAATGCGAGCCTCCGCGTCTGTAATCCACCCTTTTGATATCGCATCGTCGAATTCATCCTCATCAAGAACAATCGTTTGACCATCTGGCGAAATCCAAAGGTCGAGGAAAAGGTCAGTTATCTCGTAGATGCCGTTTCGACTTATCATCGGCAGAATAGCATCGCAGTAGTATCCTGTGAGATCGCCAGTCGGATCAGTTATGACGCCAATGTCGTGATGCTCACCCCGATAGATAAACCAGACGGCACCATATCCATCATCCAGGACGGTGCTCCCGTTTACCTCCAGGGGTTTAGATGTCCTTATCGTGTGTTGCATGATGACAAGGTCGCTCGTTTCCTCCAAAAGGCGGGTTTCGATCGTGGTCAGTCGATCTGGAGGCCTACGATAACGTAATGTGACAACCCTCATCTATCGCCACCTTAAGTAACCGGTTCGTCAATTAAGACCTTCGGGCAGTTGTTTGCGCCTTGTGCCAATGAGGAGAGACGATATCCATACTTTAAAAATTGCCTACATCGTGCTCAATGCTGGCCATCATGCATTATGAATAAATACGCACGCGTGGACAAGTACCTCGGACCGGAAATCGGTCGGGAACCCGTGCCCTCCAGGCGCGGATCAACAGCCGGTAGTTCAGTCTGGAAAGTGGGTCCCAGAGTGAACACCTGACTTGCACTCAGGCTGTCTTGGGTTCGAAAAATAAGTTCGAAAATCCCAACCGGTCCACCACCATTATTGTACTTAGACACTTATTAGATGACTCCCAATTGGTCGAACTCGGGGTAGTTAGCCATAGCGCTTCATTGATCTTAAGGCCGTCATACCTACCACATATAGTGGTATTATTTTTAACGCTAATTTTATCTAGACAAACCGAAATGAGGCGTGTAGGAGGAGGCGCTCACGAAGTACGGCCTTGAGTTACCAATTGGGGGCGCGTGTGGTTATGCCCGCACGCTCGCCGACATGGCCTCTCTGGCAGAGGAGGCCGGATGGGACGGCGTCTTTCTTGAAGACTACATCGTCCACTGGTGCGCCAGCGACTGCCAAACATGCGATCCTTGGATTTCATTATCCGCCATAGCGTTATGCACGAAGCGCATCCGCCTAGGCACTACAGTGACCCCCTTGTCCCGTCGGCGTCCCTGGAAGGTCGCACGCGAAGCGGTGACGCTGGATCACCTGTCTAATGGCCGCTTGATCCTGGGAGTTGGTTTGGGTGATGTGAATGAGCCGGGCTTTACCAAGGTGGGCGAAGTAACGGATGACAGGCAGCGTGCCAAGCGGGTAGACGAGGCGCTGGACATATTAGCGGGTTTGTGGAGCGGAAAACCATTCACTTACAAAGGCCAATATTACCAAATAAGCGAAGTCACGTTCTTGCCAAAGCCATTACAGACACCAAGGATACCGATATGGGTTGGAGGGAATTGGCCGAGGAAAGGACCCGTAAGGCGAGCCATGCGGTGGGACGGATTCTTGCCTGCCGACCCCATGAAACCTGAGGACGTCCGGAAACTAAGGGCCCTCGTTCAGAACAGAAGAACCACATTAGGGCAGTTCGACATCGCAATCGGTGGCCGTGAACGTAGTGCCGACTGGGACAGGGAACGGGCGACGATCAAGTCTCTCGCTGATGCAGGAGCGACTTGGTGGTTAGAGGGCGTCGAGCCCGCAGATCTTGATGCGATGCGCGCAAGCGTCAAGCGGGGACCACTTCGCATCGACTAGAAGAACGTTTGAATATAACACAATTCGATGACTGCTAGTTGTTATGAAAAAAGGAATTACCTGAAGTGAAATAAAAAAGATCAGTCTTATCTATCTTATCGGGAGTCTATCTTGTCTGCTTCTCCAGTTTGAAGATCACAGGCCTATAGCCATCCGTGCAGCAGGCGACCGTCATGCCTTCCTTCGAGCCCGAGAAATTTCCACCATGGACCAGAACCTGTACGTACTTTTCAATGTCTGCCCACGCCCAACTGCAGAACCCCTGTGGCATGAATAGGCCGTCGACTGTAAACTCTTGGCCCTCCTTCAACATCGAGCACGGTTCCCAAGGGCCACTTGCGCATTCGTCCACTGCGTCTTTGTTGAACGTCCTTTTCAATACGGTTATTTTGACCTTGGAATATGGCATGACGATTGAACTACCCAGTTCTTCTGTGAAAACGCTCCGTATTTAGTATTGTGGATGATGCGACCGTTTTGGATTGCCTCCTTTTTCGTCCACCAAGAGCGTGCGCGGAGAATGCCCTCAGGATCGTGATTAGTGCCTAAGGGCTTTTGGTTCTCCGACATTGTAGAAACCGGCAAAGTTTAAAGCCTTCAAACCAATTGCGTGAGCAAGCCTCGGTGGCCCAGCCTCAAGGCGAGGGGCAACCTGGTAGGGCAGCAGCCTTGTATCCGATTGTTGGACAGCTGCAAATCAGGGGTCCGAATCCCCTCCGAGGCTCTCCATTCAATAAGATCACTTTCTCTTCCCACCGATATCCCCCTCCCGTAATGTTAAATTTTTTCTCGCGTAGTAACAGAAGTCTTAAATCAAGATCATCCGGAAGAAGAGAAAGTATTCACCAATGCCTGAAGAACTACCTGAAGCTGTAGTCATCGCAAAACAAATTAACAATACACTCAAGGGTAAGCGGATTACGTCCGCAATAGCTAACCAATCACCACATAAATTATACGCGTGGTACACAGGCGATCCAGCGGATTACAACAATCGACTTGCAGGCAAAACCATCGGCACGGCAACCGCACATGGGTGGAATGTGGAGATTAGAGTCGATGACATGATTCTTTTGATAAGTCAAGTCCCGGAACGAGATATCGTGCGGAGGGCGAAGAGCTTCCCAAAAATCACCAGCTCTTAATCAAATTCAAAGACTCTACCGCGTTCAGCGTAAGAGCGAAGTTGTGGTGTGGCATATTCTACTTCAAAGAAGGTGAAAAAGGCAGCCCTAAGGACTATCACCTAGATAAGGAAAAAACCGTCACCACTGTCCGATCAATTCGACAGGGCATACTTCAATGGTCTGTTCGATGATGAAACTGGCAAGTTGTCGGCCAAAGCGTTTCTGGCCACGGAAGGACGCATACCGGGGCTTGGCAATGGCGTCCTACAGGACATCCTATGGACGGCGAAGATTCACCCAAAACGCAATATGGCAGAGTTATCTGATAAAGAAATAACTAGTATGTTTAACGCTGTGAAATCTGTTCTTAGAAAAATGGTAATGCAGGGAGGCAGAGATACCGAGCGTGACCTGTTCGGGCAACCAAGCGGTTACAAGACTGTTCTGAGCAAGAATACAGTGGGCAAAGGTTGCCCTGTCTGTCATACAAAGATCAAGAAGGAAGCATACTTAGGCGGCAGCATCTACTACTGCCCGAAGTGTCAGAGAACTGGAGGGGTCCGAATCCCCCCCAAGGCATCAAGACGTTCGTAAGATAAACACACCAAGAGTTTAACAAGGAATTTAAAAGGTAGAGGCTATAAGCAGTTCAGTCCTTCGAACCAACCATGAGGCGCATAGGTGCTGCTCTCTCGGCCCTATTGGTCTTGGCATCGGTGGTTCCGGCAATGGCCGATACTAACGGAGAGCCGATGATCGTCGGATTTGATTGCGACATGGCCTTTCAATACAGGCAGATTGGCATAGGGTGGGAGGTTGGGGGGGAGGGGATCGACCTCATGAGGTTCATGAGCCTTAACGGCTCTTCAGGCATACGAGTTGGTGTTGGCACGAACGCCACAGGCTCCCTTAGCATCGACCTCGCTATCAAGGCCATTCGTTGGGCTCGTGATTCGGCCCTAATGGTCGACGTATTCTTCTACCTCAGCAGCATTGGTGCTGACCTTGGCAAGCAGCCTGCACCGATAGGTAACATCGAGTTCCTGAAATCCACGGTCTGGAAGGACGAGGCCATAATCCTGAAGGAGGCGATCGCGGGCCTGTACGAGGGTGACCCTGAGGCAACGGTGGTATTGCACCTAGCCCATTGGTGGAACCTGACCTTCTGCCGAGAGTTCTACGGCTTCATGGAATCCCAGGGAGTTCCGTTCGACTATGTCGGCCTTTCTTACTATCCAAGCAGCGGCATTTACGATTTGGGCGAGTTCATGATGCGAGGAGAGACCGACGCAAACAGATCAGCCATCGAGTTCCGGAGGACAGTTGCGGGATTAATAGGGATGCAATACGAGGTCGTGATCTCCGAGTTCGCCTATCCCTGCACTTCGGACATCCCAGGAATGTTCAGCTCATTCGATAAGCAACTCTCAAACTACACACTCGATACAAGTGGTCAAGCGAAGTTCATAGAGGACACGCTCCTTTGGTTGCATGACCAACGCAAGGTTGTAGCGGCTTTTTACTTCGCCCCGCATTTCTACAAGACGTTCTTGACGGACGTGTGGGGTGCGTTCGCCCTCTTCGACGAAAAAGGAGAGTCGAGACCTGGCCTGTTCTCGATAGGCAAGCTCGCGCGTCTCCAACCTGAATTGGCTGCCCAACTCGAGGCCAGGGAATTCATCGTGCTATCGTGGGGCGCGATTAAATCCTCTGAATCGAGCGGCAGGACTGAAGGCCTCCTAGAGGCAAGGCTGGATGCCGATGAGGCCTGGCAGGCATACTCTTCGGGAGAGTTTGTCGTTGCTGCGCGCCTGGCCAGGGAGGCGGGCGAAAAAGCCCAAGATGTGTTCAACTCAACCTTAAGGCGTGTCTTTTTGGTTACCATACTGATCGCGGGGGCGATAGGTGTCGCGGCATTTCTAGTAGCGTTAAGGCGTCGGATGAAAAAGAGTGGTTGACGCCCAAAATACACTTACATAAGGGGAAATCATATCTGGTTAGAGACTTGTTTCTTGGTTGTCGTTACGGACGAGGAGAGATTGAGAATCCGTTTATTTATGTACAGGTGCAATCGGACCATTGGGAAAATACGTTATTCTTACTCACTACTCCAAGGGATGCCCTAGAGGATTTGGCAGGACTTCGGGATTAAGTTCAAATATATGTTGAGAACCTCCTCCGTTATAGAGGTCTGAATTGTGTTAGATGGGGCCAGAAGATTTTTCCCCAAGCTGAAGGTCGAACCAGGGCTATACACCTATAGGGGCAGAGGAAAATACAAAGGGCTATCTCTTCAGCTTAGGGTCGAACCCGATGGCGAGGGAGTGCTTGCGATCAATGCCAACACAGTGCTATTCATGAACGAAACCGCTACAACGCATGCCTACTTCTTCATCAAAGGCCTTACAGTGGAGGATGCTGTCAAAGCGATCAAAAGTATGTATAAGGTATCGAAAGAAGACGCGAGAAAGGATCACGAGCAGTTCCTATACACTGTCAATACCCTCGCCAAGACCAAGAACGTGTGTCCTATATCGTATCTGGGAGTCGAGCGCATAGATCCTTTCAGCAGAAGTCACACCGCGCCCATAAGGATGGACCTAGCATTGACGTTCAGGTGCCAGAATGACTGTTTACACTGCTATGCCGGTGGGCCTCGAGAAACACCGGAGCTTTCGACGTCCGATTGGATCAAGGCGATGCAAAAAGTCAAAGATGTCGCGATATTCATAGTGACCTTCACCGGAGGCGAACCAACCCTCAGGGATGACCTCGCAGAACTGGTTAGATACACGCAGGAAAATGGTCTCGTGTCCGGTCTTGTGACCAACGGCAGGAGGTTGTCTGATAAGGGATACGTTCAGACCCTTTCCGACGCTGGCCTGGACTTCGTGCAGATCACACTCGAATCGCATCTCCCTGAGGTACACGATAAGATGACCTGCAAGACCGGAAGCTGGGTTCAGACCGTTCAGGGGATCAAAAACGTCCTCTCCTCTCAGATATACGTATCCACCAACACGACCCTGACCGGCCTCAATGTCGACCACGTCCTGCAGACCCTGGAGTTCGTAGGGGAGCTCGGCGTGAAGGACTTTTCGTGTAACAGCCTGATCTACAGTGGCAGGGGGATATCCTCGAGCGGATCACTAGCTTTACCTATAGAGAAAGTGAAATCGACTCTTTCGGCTTTAAAGGACCGAGCTGAGGAACGTGGGATGAATTTCACGTGGTTCACCCCTACGAGATACTGTGAGTTGAATCCAGTCAACATGGGCCTTGGCATCAAATCGTGTAGCGCTGCTCTCCTCAACATGTGCATTGGCCCCAACGGCGATGTTTATCCGTGCCAGAGCTACTTCAAACCGGTGGGGAACATCCTGCGCGATAGTTGGAAGGACATCTGGAACAATCCCCTGTGCGTGGAGTTGAGGGGGAGAAAATACACGCCGGATGAATGTAAGGACTGTTCGGATCTGCAGATATGCGGGGCCGGGTGCCCATTGGAACTGGCTGATGGCCCGTATGCATGTCAGGAGGGCGCAGTAAGATGAAGGCTCAAACGATCATCCTAGTCCTCTCGGGCGTCGCACTCATCTTCCTTGGCGTCATATTTCTAATAGCATCGGTCTACGAGACCACCAGGATGATAACTGGTGCTTTCCTCTCCATCGCTGGATTTCTACTTTTGTATTTCGCCAGCAGGACTACAGGCACCGGTGAACCGACCAAGAAATACGTAATCGAGCTTCCGTCTCAAGTGGAAGTCCAGTCGATAAAATGCCCCATCTGCGGCGCTCAGATAACAGCCGAGAATGTAACCGTGGACTCCGGCATAACCCGCGTGAAATGCACCTACTGCGGAAGCGTCTCGCAGATATCAGAGGAACCTAAATGGTGAGCAGACGCGCCCTGACGCCTTTGTCAGGGTTGTTGATCTTTCTACCACTTTTACTCGCATCTTTTGTGGGGGCGTACGCACAGACCATTACATATCAAGTTGACAAGGAATATGCAAAGATCTGGATCAACCAAGACGGGACGATGGATCTGCAGTATGATATCAAGATAACGTGTCTCTCAGGCAGTATAGGTGGATTCTACGTCGGCATGCCCAACGGGGACTTCAAGATAGGGAGTGCAGAGGATCAAGGTGGATCCACGCTAAACGCAGTGGATGCCAGCAGCGGTGACAACTATAGGATTGATGTGACCCTCGCGAGACGAATAAGTGGTGGTGAATCAGCCGAGTTTACCCTCACGACCAATGTTGCGCGAATGATCTTCAAGGATGATCAAAACCCAGGCAATTATGGCTTGATGTTCACGGCTAATTGGGTCGACGACGCACAAGTCCTCGACCTCAGGGTGCTGATAGTCCTCCCGCCTGGGGCCGAGCCAGACAATGTGAAGAATACACCGGACTGGGACTCGCCGCCAGTTCACGATCCCAGTGAAGATAATCGCCTGATGATGTATTGGGAAAGGCACTCACTTGTGGAAGGAGAGAAGTTCACGGTGGGAGTTTCCTTTCCCTCATCCCTGATGCCGAGCTACACGCCAGAGGGGGGGTTATCTTTAACAACTATATTGATGTTGTCTGGTCTGGGGGTTTTCGCCTTAATCATCGGCCTAGTGGTCGTGAAAAATGTTCGGCGTGGGACATATGTGCGACCCAATATGAAGATCGAGTCCCTAGGCGTCAAGGCAGGATTGTCCGCTGTTGAGGCGGCTCAGCTCATAGGTCTGACCCCGCAGAAAGTCTTGATAGCGACCCTCTATGGTCTGCTACTCAAAAAGGCAGTATCGGTGGAGGGCATCGAACCTCACATCATGCTCAGGGCCTCTGAGAACCTTCCGGAACTCAGGTATTATGAGGCGGATTTCATCCACGCCTTAAGACCCGACGGCAGTTTGGACGAAGGGAACCTTGCCAATATGTTGATGAACCTGAGGGATACGGTGGACAACAAGCTCAAAGGCTACTACAGGGAAGATACGGTCAACTACTACAAGAGCGTCGTGGACAAGGCCTGGAAGCAGGTCGAGGTGGCTCAGACCCCTGAGTTGGCTTCCAGCCTCTTCAACGAGGACCTCCAATGGCTCATACTCGACGATAAATGCGCTGATAGAACTCGGGACAAGTTCGACCAGATAGTCTTCATCCCCAACATCGAATGGTGGTGGTGGTGGGACTTCAACACGAGATATCTACCCCACCCCACTTCACCCACCGACATGGCCTCTGGCAGGACAAGTATGCCCGGTGCTGATTTCGCTAACTCCATCGCAACTGCACTGGAGACCGGATCTTCGAAGATAGTCTCAAACATTGAAGAATTGGCGAAACGTATCCTACCCCCGCCGCCACAGGATGCGAAATCCAGAGAACCGGTGCATCACGGGTCCAACTGCGTGTGTGCATGCCACGCTTGCGCATGTGCATGTGCATGTGTGAGCTGTGCATGCGCCTGCGCATCCGGAGGGGCACACTGAACTTCTTGATCGTGCAGCATAATGTTTAATATCAGTAGGCCTCTGTGTGAAAGCGGTGGCACCCAACGACCGTCGATCAATTCATGAGCGTGCTGAACCTTGCGATGGAGGTCCTGATCGTCATAATACTCGCAGTGGGAGCCTTCGAGTTAATTACGCGCCGGAGGAAGCAGGAGTAGAAGCCTGCTTCATCGGCCCATGCCAAAGAATGCGGAACATTGGAGCCTATATACTGTTAAGCTGTATTAGTGGCGATAGAGAATTGGGACGTATTACGTATGGAATCCTCTGCCTTTGTGCTCTCAGCTTAAACATTATTATCAGCCCTGAGCGTGCATTTGTCAACAGAGGTTGAGAGAACACAGCATGGCCGAATCCCCCGTGGACAGGTATTTGGAGCTCATCCTTCGACAACGGAGCGATTTGGGGAGAGAGAAGATCCTCAGCCTGATAGAGGAGAAGAGGAGGAAGGCGACGGTCAGCGAAAAATACCGTGGGGTATGGGCCACCCTAATGGTCGCCCACGAGCTTGGGGTCAAGTTCGAACAGGATGTCTCGGATTCCGATCTGCACATCTCCGAGCTCACCCCCGGGATGAGTAGCGTAACCGTCAAGGCCAGGATTATCTCGATATTTCCGCCAAAGGAATTCGAGAGCGAAGGGAGGCTCGGTGGGAGGTTCGTGAAGCTATTGATAGGGGATCAGGGAGGCTGGGTCCCGCTCATGGTGTGGAGGGATAAGGTTGACCTATTGGAGTCACAAGCCCTCAAGCCAAACGACCTCATAAGGGTTAGGAAGGCGTATTGCAAAGAGGGGAGGCTTGGAAGGGCCGAATTGCACATCGGTCAATCCGGGGCCGTTTTAAGGCTCGGCGAAGGCGAGGGTGAAGATATTCCAGTGCGAGAGGGATTCTACACGAAGCCCAGTCAGCTGACGAACGACCTGCAAGTGGTTAACATCATGGGATCTATCATCGGTGTGTCGCCTATCACGGAATTTCGACGATTTGATGGCTCAAATGGGAAGGTCAGGAGGGTCATCTTGGGCGATGAAAAGGGAAACGTAACGGGATCCCTGTGGAATGAGCACGCTGACGAACTATCGGAGGGCGACGTGGGGAGGGTGCTCTACGTGACGCTGGCCAGGACAAGGCAGGGGAGAATGGGGGGGATGGAGTTCGTGGTCGACAGAGCCAGCCAAGTTGAGGTTGGAGAGCGGAGCCCTGAGGGCGCTGAGAACTTCACGCCGATCGCAGATCTTAGCCATAGGGAGGGGGTGGTGAATTTATACGCCAGGGTGTCGAAGGCCTTTCCTCCCAAAACCGTCAGGATAGCTGAACTCGGCGATAGGAGAGCGAGGGAAGTGTTGCTCTACGACAATACCGGTTATACAACGTTGACGATCTGGGGAGAGAGGGAATTCCCCGCGCTCACCGAGGGAGCGCATGTCGTGATTCGGAACGCGAAGATCAGGAATACGGAGCAGGGAACTTCGTTGGCCATTGGCGCTCTAGGAAGCATAAATCCGGCCCACGACGACATGTCGCCGATCGAAGAGCCCAGGGTCTCTGTCCAAAAATTGGGCGAACTGAAGGCTGGGATGCGGAATGCGATGGTTGAGGGGCTTATATCGCAGCCGGTCGAAGTTGGAGAGGTGACGACTTCATCAGGTGAGAACGTTTCGAGGGCCGTAACCTCGCTAGCGGACGATACGGGTGAAGTCCAAGTTGTGGCCTGGAGGGATGCGGTTGGGAAGCTCTCGAATTTACATCCGGGATCGGTAGTGCGCCTCAGGTGGGTTACGATCCGCACAAACCCCTTCGACGGAAAAGCGGGAGTCGTCCTTACAAGCAACACCGAAGTCGAGGAAGTGCAGAAATAGAGCGTTATTTCTTATAACCGATTTTCCTCAGAAAAATCCTCCTTTCGTTCATCTGACCTTCGTTCTCAATCCCTTTGGGCTTAGAGCCATCAACAACGCCGACTATGCCTCTTCCCAGATCTGTCTCGGCCACCAGAACCTCGACGGGATTAGCAGTGGCACAAAAGATTGAGCAGACCTCTGAAACTCTCTTAAGGGCGTTCAAGACATTAATGGGATAGGCTTCCTTCAGGAATATTAGGAAACAGTGACCAGCTCCGATCTCGAGCGCGGCCTTCGCAGCCGAGTCCATGAGCACCTCGTCGTTGCCTTCGATCCTAACTAGACATGGGCCCGAGCTCTCGCAAAATGCGATTCCGAATTTTATCCCCGGAACTGATGACACCAATGCTTCATGCAGGTCCTCGGCGGTCTTGATGAAATGGGCCTGCCCAAGTATTAAATTACCACCCTCCGGCGCCGTGACCTTGATTGACGATATTTCCATGGTTGGAACTCTGGCGCTCCAGTTGATAGATGTTACTAACGCGAATGGCCCTTCTCACTCCTGCCACCGCAGTGCTTATTTCCTCTGATCCTTAACTAATATGACGTCGACGCAGGATAATGGACCCGCAGCTGGACGTGATAAAGATCGGTAGGAAGGAGGTTTGGGCCTACGTCACAGCCTGCATCACGAGCTTCAATTCCGGCTCCAAGGAGCTGACGATAAGGGCCCGCGGGCAGGCCATAACGATGGCGATCGATGTGGTGAACTCCCTGCAGAGGTCCTTCCTCAAGAAGATCGACATCGTGGACGTCAAGATATCTTCAGACGAATTCGATGATGGCAATAGGACAACGTGGAAGTCGACGATAGAGATCAAGATAGCGCTCGTATAGTGCGGTACTAGATCAGGATTGCGATCAGATAGGATAGGATTACGGCAATGATGAAGGACGTAAGCAAGCGCCTCTTCAACACGGTAAATGCAGAGTCCAGGAGTTCGGCAAGTTCTCCTAGTCCAGAACCTACAACCCTGATGCCCTTGGCAACGCCTGAAATTATCGAGATCTTCGCGGGCCGAGCCCCGATGAGGGCCTTCGAGACCGCTTCCCTGCATGACTGAATTAGGAGCTGCTGACTTATTCTGGCTCCCAATGGTTTGTATCCGCCCCGCACGTTGGACAGGCCGGTTACGAGGTGCGTGTCGGTGGTGACGATTTCCGATCTCGATGAGAGCGAATTCTTGTTCAGCTCCTCTCTGATCTCCTCCCTAAGACCGGCCATCATGTTGTTGCCGTCAAGTATCAGGAGGGCCGAGACCTCGTCCCCAACCTTGAGTGTTATGGCGCATATCCCATCAGGGCCGAGTCCATCATCGAGGCTAACTCCCTTGGGATTCACGCGGCAGAAACCCACTTCGAAGGGGCCCATTCTCTCACGGGCTTCAAGCACGGATCTGCTAGCTGCCTCTACAAAGTCACTCGTCACAACATCCATGGGAATGCTCAGGAGATCCCCGATACAGTTATGCGCATCGACCACGATTGTTGCTTCTATTCCATGTGAGCTGAGACGCCCTCGGATCAGATCCCTGACCGTGCCAGGTAAATCCTCCGTCGGTATTGGTGCATGCGATAGTACTGTCAGGGAGAAGCCATCCGCAACGAGCGAGCTTGCGGTGTGTTCCTGAAATGTCTCGGTCATTATGGGGGAGCACCTGGCTGCGGCGAGGGCTTTGATCCCAGTTATGAGTGGGAACTCTTCGATCAATTTCCTGCATTCCTTTTCCGAGACCAAGTCCATCGTGTGGTCCGATACTTCCCGTATGACTACCACGGGACATTGCAACCTCGCCTCGAGGGCCAACCTGAGCTCGTGTGACAACCCACTGCTTCCAACCCTCCCGAAGGGACCGAAATGCGCCGATGTGGATCCCAAGCTTAGCAGTTTTCCCCCATCCTCATCATGAAAGGTCACCAGCCAACAGTCTATGTCCCTCTCCCCTCCGACCTTGTCAAGTATCTCCTCGAACGGCCCATTCAGCCCGACCAGACGGCTCTCCAAATAAGCGTGGAACAGATCGAGGCTGGAGATCCCAAACATCTTGATTCCTACCGAGACTATCGCGAGTAAGTTGAGGGAGTCGATAAGGGATGAGAATGCCCAACAACCAAACACCGCTGCAAGCCACCCGAAACTGTTCGTCGTGGCGGGCAGGCCTTGGACAGCTGTTACGAAGACGATGAAGAAGTAGAGGGACGTTGAACCCACTCTCAACCTGGGTGCTCCAAGTGTTGACAACGCGGCGAGACGAATCCCAAAGTAGAGCGACATCCCCAATATGATGCCTGTCCTAATGACATTCATTTGATATAGGAGGGTGCCCAAGACACCCATCGGGAAGGCGCATAAAAGGAAGGCTATGTTGCAGACCAACGAGATCGCGATAAGACGCCTTCTATCTAGGATTGTGGAGCCATACCACTTCCCCCAAAGGAAGAGGTTGTCGAGTAAAAGTGGTGCGAGCGTGAAGCTGAAAATCCATATAGGTACCGTCATCAGATCCGAACCGAAGAGGACCCAGGTCAGTAACCACGAGCAGAGCGAGGATGCCAATAAGAGCGCGAGCAGGCTCCAAAGGGAGGGGAATTCGACGATCCAACCGTACCTTCGGATCGCTGACCTAATCACTCGTTCATATCTCTGAAACTGTTCCTCATCCGAGGCCATCTGACCATTCTCTACCTCAGTCCGCCTTTGAATCGATCTGCAAGATCCGCCAGATGGTAGCCCTTACGCGCTCCCTTCATAGCTTGATGAAAATGGGCGCTATGATGCTCAATACCATTAGGGCCACTGAAAGCACAATTACGATCTCTGGTCTAACTTTGAATCCCTCACTCTCCTCCTCGAAGAAGCGCAGGAGCCCTGCTGACGCTGCCGGCATTGGTGCCTCCCTGGACCTCGATCTCTTCTTGGGCATTGCTATCGTTGCTGGCTCCTACAGAGGCATCATTAAAGCATTTGCTCCTAAGAAACGCCCTCGGATGGTGAAAGGATTATTTCCTAGTTAACCAAGCCTAATCCCAAGTACAGCGCATGGAAGGCCATAAGGAGTCTAGAAGGCTCATCGTCGAGAGTTTTGGCAAAAAGGGGTTAGCCCTCGAAGCGGCTGCACTTGACTACCTGCTCACTAAGGGGAATGTGAACTTGGCTGAGCTCGTAGATGACGTGGCCAACAGGGCTGATGGATCGACGCTCTTCATAACCAAAGCCATACTTGAGGGGGCCCTGCTGAGGTTTGGGCCCGCTGAACAGAGGACGACCTCGACTGATGAATCTACGGGAGCGATTTACGTTGCCCAAGCGGCCTCCATCAAGGATGATGTCAAGGTACTCCTCAATGTGGAGGAGCTGAATCGTCCGAGTGACGACGTTGAGTCAAAGAAGGCGTATTTCAACGATAGATTCAGGAAACTTGAGAAGGTGCTCAGATCCCGTCTCGACGTAGGTGGCGTATACACGATTCCAGAGGCTCGCAAACTGCCAGATAAGGCGAAGGCCAAGATCATAGCGATGATATTGGAGGTTAGGTCTGAGAGCTTTATGCTCTTGGAGGACCTCCATGGCTCAGCGTATATCATAATCCCACGCAAGGCCTCCGAGCAGCTGAGGATAAAGGCCCGAAGGCTCCATCCGGATCTCGTTGCTTGTTTCGAAGTGGTGGTTCTAGGTGGTAAATTGATATGTTCGGACATAATCCTCCCAGACATACCTGAGGCGAAGCCGAACAAAGCTTCTGAGGAGGTGTGCGCGGTCCTAACTTCGGACCTTCACGTCGGAAGCTCGTATTTCATGGACGCGGCCTTTCAGCTCTTCCTGAAGTGGCTGCGCGGAGAGGTTGGCGGAGATGAGAGTAGAAAGCTTGCGGGCAAGGTAAAGTACGTCGTAATAGCTGGAGACGTCGTCGATGGCGTTGGGATCTACCCTCAACAGGAGAAGGAGATATCGATAAAAAATGTTAAAGACCAGTACAAAAGGGCTGCCGAGCTACTTCGGCAAATCCCCGACTACATCCACATCGTGATCATACCAGGTAATCACGATGCCACGCGGAAGGCGCTGCCTCAACCACCCATACCAGACGAGTATGGAGGACCGCTCCGGGAAATGGAAAACGTGTCCTTACTCAGTAATCCCTCCCTCGTCGCCCTTCATGGCGTGAAATTCCTCATTACCCACGGCACAAGCCTCGAGGATCTGGCGAACCGAGTTCCCGAGTTCCACTACTCCCATGCTGACATTGCGATGAGCCATCTGTTGGCGGTAAGGCACGTCGCCCCGATATATGGGGGCAGAACTCCAATTCATACCGATGGCGGTGATATGCTCGTGATATCCGAGAGGCCCGATGTATTCCATGCGGGGCACATCCACGCCTATAAGGTGGGGAAGTATCGCGGTGTTGTCATAGCCAACACTGGCACTTGGCAAAGGATGACGCCATACCAGCAGTCACTAGGTTACGTTCCAACGCCCGGTATCTTTACGGTGCTACACCTTGATACACTTAACGTCGAGAGCATCCCCATAATCGCGGAGGCATGGCAGTAGGTTCCATCTAGTAGGTTACAGTTTATTCTGTCATCAATAGGTAATCAGTGATCTTCTTCCCAGTAGGTTCCCTCAGGGCCTCCACCTCCAGTTTCAGTAAGCTGACGTGTTGCCTGAAATAATCATCGGATTCGTACCTTGCCAGAAGCCACATAACCAGATCCAAATATTTCCCGACGCTCTTGTTGTGCACGAGCATAGACAGTTCACCCCGGCATACCGTGCATCTCCCAGATAGCGGGACACGCCTGAACCTGGCACCGCACCTCTTGCACCTTGCTCCCTGGGTGTAGAATGTGCGAAGATTCCCAGACAGATCTCGGAGCAGGTGCGAGTCCAATATACGCTCGGCAACCCTTACCGGAACCACGCCCACCAGCTTGTCCGTCAGCGCCATCTGCCTCCTGAGCCTTTCGGCCATCGAGTCGAGCTTCCTATACGTGCTCTCGGTAAGCCCTCCATCCATCTGGCTTGTTGGGTTGGTGGATTCGAGTAACCGGAGCCCGCAACCTTTTTTCACGTCGTCCCCGACAAACTGTATGGTACGCCTTACTTCGCCTGGTGGCGAATGCCTGCAGGACAGCTCATAGAGCTCGAGGGGGTACCTCTTACAATTTTCCATGTTGAAAACCTGGTCATCCACTTCGGCGGGATTCACTGTTGGAAGTATAACGAGGGGGGAGTCCATGAGCCCACCCGGCTGATCCGGAAGGTAGCTCTTCGAGAAATTCAACAAGACGTCCATCACGAGCGTTACGGAATCGGCATCGCCGTCGCAGTCGCGCCTCTTCGCTTGATGCCAGTAGGGATGCGCAAATAGAACTTCGGATTTCGTGAAGCCGATCACCCTACTGAGTATGGCTCCATAGGTATGGGGAGATAGGCCCACAATGTGATGCCCTATCAAGTCCTCGATCTCCCTCACGTTGTAGAATGATCTTGAGCCGTATGCCTTTGTTAATAGCGTATCGATAAACGATGCCAACCTAACAAGGTGCCTCGCACACTTCATCGGTATTATTACGTCCTGTGGCTTTAATGCAACGAGCTGATCCTCATCGTTCAGCTCTTTGCCATTCACGTCATGCAAGTAACCCAGTTGCCTTAACCTGATGACGGAGGCGCCAACCTCCTTGGGCGCGAATTCGGTAAGCACGCCATTTGAGGCGTCGAATCTTACCGTTCCGTCCCTGAAAATTGATAGACCGAGTTGGGCCCTCAAGATTCCCTTCGCGATGTTCTCGGGCACCCTCCCAGGGTTTACTAGCGATTTCACGCCTTTAACGAGCTTAGGAGGTGTATGGATTCCAAGCATGTTGAGCGATTCGGTCAGTAGCCCAGCCAAATCGACCGAAGACCTGCTATACGGTGCTGCTCTGCGGCCACATATCCTGCACTTTTCGGTTTCCACTACGTTGCCGCAATTTGGACATCTCATGACGGGCATCGTCTTCTCTCGGCAGGTGGCACAGTAACTGAGGTGTGTCTGGGTCTTGCATGTGGGACACGACCTTGAGGCCAACTCGACAAGAACTAAACGTTTTGACGAGGCGTCGACGATGTTCCTAGTAGCTCCGCCAAAATTACCCACCGGGAAAAGGGTGTGCACAGGAGGGTCCATATGCCTAGGGCTAGCTGCCTCAGGCCTACCAACCCTCACGCCCAAGAAGGTGGGGGCCTTGTTCCTTATTGCGACGCCCGATGTGGTCGAGAGAAACTCTAGGATCGATCCGGACAGTTGTGCCGGCATCCCCTTGGATAGAAGGGTGAAGAGCAGTACGGAGGATTCTTCAGGACCGATGCAGATGGCCGAATCCCTGATCATGTGAGGCACGCATAGCTTCTCGAGCAAGGACTTACTGGAAACCTCTAGCTTGAGTTCGATGCCACGCCCATCCTCTAGTTGCTGGCAGTCCTCCAGGGCGTCCCTTAGTCGAAGGGCCTCTTCAACAGAAATATGGGACCAGAAGAAAAGATAGGATGGATGCAACGGAGTTCCCAGATTGACTGATATCTTCAAGGCCTCGTCGAAGCTCGGTGGGCAGCGCAGAGGTTCGTCAACAAGGGCCTGAAGCCTGTCCGACGATAGGCCAGTTTTCGATGCGGCGTCTGTTATTCCGATCTTTAGTAGAACCTGCCTAACCTCCTCGCACCACCACTCTTCGACGTATGGGGATTCCTCAAGGGGTATGTTGTTCTCAACGTACTCCCCCACGCTCACTAACAGGTCGCCCAAGAATAGGATGGATGCCACGCTATCCTTGATGCGTTCCGCTACCTCAATGGAGCTGACCCTCACCAAGGAGCCATCGATGAGCTTCACAATGGGTGGCTCAACGAAATCCACTGGGACAACGGTAGCCGATTTCCCTGGCTTCTCGAGCCTAATCTGCGTGCCAACGGCCAGAAAGCCGTCGGTTATCACCATCGCCGCAGGATGGACGCCCATCGATGCCAGACCAGTGTTCCGGCTTCGGCCATATCTCAGCCTGAAGCCGCCAAAGCGTTCAGGAAACGATAGCACGGGTCTTCCTACAAGAACCTCCCCAAGGTATCTCTCCTCCCGGGCAGATGCGGAGACGCTCTCCAACCAGTTCCAGCCCGATAGATTGATGTCCGAGACACATTTCAGAACCTTGTTGCGTCTGCCAACGATGCCATCATTGACGACCCTCAAAGCGCCACCCCTCAACCTGTTCGTCTCAACCCTCGGCAGGTCCCTGTAGAGGGTTACTTCGATCGGATCAGACTGCGTGCCTGTAACCTCGACTGGTAGGTTCTTGTAGACGTATCTCACCTGATCGTCCGCTACTCTAAACTGAAACCTCCCCACATCCCTCTCATAGATACGAATCTCCTCCACAACCCTATTTACCTCATCTTCTGAAGCGCGGTACCTCTCAAGCTTGAGCGCCCTGCGCACGAAGTCGGCGAGAATGACGGCCACGGCTTGTTCGGTCCCGCCTGCGGACCTCATCGGCGCAGCGAAGTAAATGGCCAAGTAAGAGGAGTGGTCGTCGTTCCTCTTTATCTTGACATCCACTATGCCCTCCATTGGCGCCGCTGTGGTGCCAGGAGGCGTGAGAGTCGCCAAGGCAGCCCTGATAGCCGTAAGTGCGGCTTTCTCCGGCTCAAGGCGACCGAATTTGCCAAATATGATGTCCTCCGCCAGCCTAAAGGGGACTTCAGAGGGAGGCATCTCCGCTACCAATTGGCGTACCCTGTCAGCCAAACCAGGAAGTCCAACAAGGTACTCCATGGCCTCTGCCTGAGAACGAACTATCTTGGTTTCGACGTTCTTGTCTGGGTCAATTCCCCTTGACTTCGCCTCTGCAGCCAGGCGGTAGCATTTGTCCAACGACTTCAGTAAGGAGTCGTAGTATTCTTGGTCTGCAATAGAACTACTGCTTTTCATCTGCTGCAACCGTTGGTAAGGGTTTGAGCTGAATTACCCGAGATAGGAATATGGTTGTCCATGCTGACTTGTTCCTGCCCGTTGACTTCCGATAAGCGTTGATCCCGTAATCGACCCTCCGATTGACGCAAAGTTCACATTTTGGATGCCTTGTATCGGATGGACCATCGCATGATCCGCAGTTCAGTAATAGTATCTCACCAAGTCTGTGAATGGTCGTGATGGTGAACTCGGTCTCATCATATGTGGGCTCAAACTCAGGCCAGATGGCATAGAGGTCAGAACGACCCAGTGCCTTCTTCAGAGACGCGAAGAAATTCTCAAAACAGGTCAATCGTGAACACCCCGGGGGTCAACTCTACCTGCACATGCGAATACGGTAGCTTAAAAACTTGCGAAAGACCCCATATCTTGTCGTTGGCCAATTAGTCTAGTCGAGCAGGTACGGTTACCCCGCGCTCTTGAGGTTGGTTAGTCCCTGTGAACGCCTCTTCCCGCCCCGCCTTATGCCGTCAACTAGTTCGGACACTATGCTATGATCGCCTGTCTCCTCAACAATCGATCCTGTAACTATGATGTCGGCCCCCGCAGCTGCTAGATCCTCGGCTTCAGATCCGGTCCTAACTCCGCCTCCGACTATTAAAGGCAGGGAGACACATTTTCTGACAACAGAAACGAAGGAGGGGGAGAGTGGTCGTACTACGCCAGAACCTCCCTCGAGATACACGAATCGGAAACCGAATGCCTCAGCTGCCATGGAGTAGGCGGCAGCTATTTCGGGGTGATCGAGGGGGATGCACTGGGCTTGGCCTACGAATCCAGCTGCGCCGCCTTCTCCAACAATGATGTAAGCCAAGGGAATTGTTTCGAGACCTCTTTTCCTTATCGCGTTGATGCCTAATGCCTGAGCGCCGGTGATGAAGTATGGATTCAGCGAGTTCAGTAAGGACATGAAGAAGATCGCGTCCGCCTCGCCCGTTATGCTTGGCAGGTTGCTCGGGAAGATTATCACCGGAAGATGCGAGCTGTTCTTGAGCTGCTTCACAAGAAAAACATATTCTGAAGTGAGTGCAGCAGTTGAACCACCTACGAGAAAAGCAGCGGTGCCAGACTTCTCAGCAGACTGTGCGGCAGCGGTCGCGTCGCCTGGCTTTTGTGGATCCAGTAACAGGAAGTGGAGAGCCTTCTCGTCGGCTAAACGCCTTCGAAGTTCAGACTCGACCCTTCCAAACAAGCCTAAAGTTCACCAGCATAGAATTTATCTGTGAACTTGCAATACAAGTCGACGGGTTGTTCATGCGGGGACCTTGGGACATCGGCCGCTGCACCGCAACCACCGCAGACGACATGGGCCGTCTGACCCTTCCTGTCAACTCTTACGCTGACGCTTTGCTTGCCACATTTGGGACATAGGAAAATCCTTGGTAAGGTTCTCCTGATTATCTTTACGACTTTCCTCTTACGTCTGCCCACATCGACTCACGCACCCATTTGCATTGGCTTAAGGCTCTGCCTATTCGAGCCATAATAACCCTTTACCCAGATTAATTGTAAGAAAGTCCAATGCGTTAATGACCTTACCTAGAATGTTGTTTCATATAATGAACGACGATTGATCACAATTATTCTTACTTGATTGGTAGTTACATAGGCCAAAAGGCAATCATCCTACGAATACCATTCGTGACCGGTGTCGTCTATGTCGGAGGGTATGTTTGAGGGCATACATTTTTGTATAACATCGAGGGGGAAGCATTAGCTGAACCTTGCCTGAGTCTGAATATCCTAAAAATGACCCTCTAATTGCCAAACTCGTCAATAATAGTTCTCTAACGGAAAAGCAACTGGCAACATACCTATCCTATCAGAGTGGCCAGTATAAAGACGAAAAGTCTGGCACTTACGTTCGCCTCGGTCAGCCGGTGGCTAAGGGAGCATTCCATCGTACGCTTCAACAAGCACGAAACAATGTCAGAAGATCGATAGTAACATTGATACTTCTAGGATATCTTGATATCACAAATACATCTGATATCACATATGATATCACAGAACTTTTCGAGCTTGGACGCAAGTTACGCGAGCTGAAGGATGTAATAGCTACAAACGAGGGAAATTCGGCCAATAATACGGTAAATGAGCTCCTATCTCAAGTACTAAGTAGATTAAAGAGTGAAGTAAAGTAACTCTAATCGATTAATTTATATCTATGACCTGTGATTAGTGAGTGTTGTGTGATATATCAAGTAAATGTCACTGATTCCAACCGGAGAGGAGTTGCGCAGAATGAGGGTACGCAGGGGGCTAACTCAGAGTGAGCTTGCACGGCTCGCAGGGGTAAGCCAGAGCTTAGTGGCAAGGCTTGAGGCTGGTTCAGTAGATCCGAGGGTCTCTACTTTAGAGAAGATCTTGAAGGTATTGACCAATGTTCCCTCTGTTAGGATTGCGGCAGATATAATGGGAAGCCCCGTTGTAACGGTCGATTTTGACGACAAAGTCAGGGTTGCCGTCGAGCTAATGAAGAGGAGGGATATCTCGCAGTTGCCCGTCATGCTCAGGGGTCGCGCTGTAGGAGCAATTGAGGAGGATAAGATATTGAAAAAGTTAGTATCAAATCTCACCAACCCTGAAAAGGTCTACGATGCGAAGGTTGGGGATCTAGTAAGTTCCGTATATCCTTCCGTTCCTTCTAATGTTGGCCTTGCTGAAGTGGCAGATCTATTATCTGGAGGTCATGCTGCAGTTTTAGTTGTGGACGGGGGTGAATTAAAGGGAATTATAACGAAGATCGATGTAATAGCGGCGCTCAAGATCCAACGCGAGGCGAAGGCATAGTTGTTCTACTTTCCACCTTGGGCCCTCTCTTTCTTTCTAATTGGAATATATTGGGGAATTTTTGGAAGGACGCCTAAACGCATTGGCAGCGATAAGGTGGAACGCAAAGAGGAACGCCTTGAAGATGGCAAAGCCACAGTTTATGAATTTAATATCTTAAGGGATGAACTGAATTGGGCTGCCCACGAGGCTGAAGTTGCTAACTTGAGGTCGGAGGTTTTAATGCGAAGGCTGCTCTACCTTGAAGAGGACGTGGGGAAGATCAAGGAGAGCATTAAGATATCCTTGGATGTCTTTTTGGAGATAAATAGAAAACTAAGAAAGCTTGAAGCGAAGTTAGCCCCAGGGGAGAAACATATGCAGATCAGATCACGCAAGGAACTTAGGGCAGAGAATGCGAAGATGTCGAATGATGTTGCGGTTGGAAGACTTTCCGATTTAGAGCAACAAGTCCTGGATTTATTATCGTCCAATGGACCGATGAGCGCGAAAGATCTACAGGCTAAAATCGGTAAGAGCAGGGAGCACATAAGTCGTTTATTGGGTAAATTGGTCGATCTTGATGTGGTGGGAAGGAATAGGTCAGGTAGGCAGTTCACCTACGACGTCCTTAATCATAACGCACCAAAAGGTGGTGAAAATAAAGCTGGATCTACAACATACTAGAATGAACCACGCACCCCTTATTTTCCACTTGAAGCGGATCGATTATGTAATTACTTAGTAGATACTCATACGTTGTAGTTATGTATCATATTCAGAAGATGGTTTACCTCATATAGATTTCCACTGGATATTGTTCAGAGTATTATTTTTAAAAAATATATCATGATTCTTCCCATTAATTCAGATAATATAATTCCAATGGAAATATAGGGGTGGCGGTTCTATATCATAATCCCCCTCATGAATTTTATGTAGTTAGAATTGTAAAGTTTTTCACTAACCTGTTTAAATCTGGAGTGGAAACCCAGGCTTGTCGGGAGATGGCCCTGCGCTCAGATCCGTTGGAGGTCATATTCGACAGATTCCTTACAAGTCGGGCTATCTTCAAGAATAGGGATGTACTCAGGCATGATTTTGTACCCTCACGTCTACCACATAGGGAGGAGGAACTTTCCAGAGTTGCAGAGATATTGGCTCCAGTGCTCACCGGAACCAGAGGATCAAATGTCCTTGTCTATGGCAAGACAGGAACAGGCAAAACCGCGTCGGTGAAATATGTCCTAGCGAGACTTGCGGAGAAGTGTGGGTCGGTGGGCTCATCATTCAAGGGGATCTACGTCAATTGCCGTCTTGCAGGGACCGAGTACAGGGTCCTCTCAAAGATTTGCAGCATGCATGCAGTACAGTTACCATTTACTGGACTAGCCACTGCAGAGCTCTCCAACAGGCTAATTGAATCCATGAAGTCACATGGGTCATACAGTATAGTCGTCCTGGACGAGGTTGACGCGCTCGTGAAGGGTTTCGGGGACAGGCTGCTTTACGAGCTTACTAGGATAAATGAGCTCCTTGGGGCTGCGAGCTTGACTTTAATGGGGATCTCCAATGACCTGAGCTTCAAAGAGTATCTAGACCCTCGGGTCCTCAGTAGCCTAAGCGAGGAGGAGGTCGTATTCAAACCATATACGGCGCCTGAACTTAGAGACATACTGGCTGAGCGTGCTAAAGAGGGCTTTGCCGAGGGCGTCGTATCCCCAGGCGCCATAGACCTATGCGCAGCTCTGGGAGCTGCTGAGCATGGGGATGCTCGTAGGGCTTTGGACTTACTCCGCGTCGCTGGTGAGATCGCCGAAAGGGCCGAGCGCAAGACGGTGGACGAAGAGTGCGTTCGAATTGCCTGGAAGAAGATAGAGGAGGACAGGCTATACCAGGTGGTGAAATCGCTGCCCCTGCACTCAAGGCTCGTGCTGCTAGGTACCATTCAGACGACCTCAAAGAGCGGTAAAGTAACCAGTGGGGAGTGCTATACCTCGTATAACGCCCTCTGCCAGCATGCCGGAATAGAGCCCCTCACCCATAGGAGGGTGAGCACCCTGGTGAACGAGCTCGAGGAGGCTGGAATCTTGATATGTAAAATCATGAGCCAAGGACGGTACGGCAGGACCAAGAGGATATCCCTTAGCGCACCCCTTTCTGTTATAGAGAAGGCCCTGTCAACTGACAGCCTTCTGCAGAATTTAATTTGAATCCTTTGCGACTGCCCAAGTCCATTGGATTATTCGGATCTGATGGATATCTATCACCGAAAATACTATATCTTTCTCCTACGCCATGCCTTACTATGGTTGCGGAAACCCCGAGTGAACCAGCAGCTCCACCAGAGGAGAAGCACGATGTGGTGGAGGCACCACCTCCAGCCGTTGAAGTGACTCCTCCTGCAGCTCCTGTAGTACCTCCGAAGAAGAAAGTGAAGAAAGCTAAGGCCAAGAAGAAACCCAAAGTTAAGGCAAAGCCAAAGAAGGCCAAGAAGAAAAAGTAGACCTTTGTCGTTGGCATCGTCCATTGCTCGTTAGTTGCAGGGGGGCATCGTAGATTCGGATTGGGACAGTGTACCTAAGGAGCCTTTTCGTACAGGCCTCCCATCGCGCCATTATGGAAAATAGGGCATTGTCTGGATTCCAAGGCTCACACTGGTAAAAAACGCGCAATTGGGTCGACCTGAAATATACTGAGATCTACCCACCGCTTAATAAGGGGTCTGATAACCACATGAAACCAGCCCCCGTAGCCCAGTCGGTAGGGCGGCAGCCTCGTATATTCCCTCATTGGGTGAGCTGCAGGTCCCGAGTTCGAATGTCCGCAGGAACTCTCGGCGGGGGCTCTACCATAAGATCGTATGTCATTGGTTGACTGCTTTGTTAATTTCGTCAGCGTTTACGTGTTTTATCAGGTTGACTCTGACAGAGCGTACACCTTCAACGGACTTCGCCTTCTCCTTTATGTCCTTGGATATCTGGAGCGCGAACACGGGTGGGCAGAAGGGCATCGTCAAGTGGAACGTGACCAAAACATTACCCCCTTCGACTTTTACTTCGTCTACTAAGTTCATTTCAGTTATGGGTACGCCGATCTCCGGATCTACGACCGTTGTCAATTTCTGCCTTATGGCGTCAACAATCCTTTTGTCTTCGCTCATGTTCGTATGCAATTATCACCGGCCTATATCCATTGCTAAGTATCTATGCGACCGCGCTCTGAAGACGCTGATAAGGAACCGGTTTGCCAGAAACCCCAATTGGGCTGAAGCGACGATAGAGACCGATTAGGCCCAGAAACGCCGAGGTCGGCGGTCATCGAGGGTCCGAGAAGCGATGCCGTTTCGACCTTTTCCCGGATCCATTTCGTCTTGGAGTTAGGATTACCCTTAGTTCCTCCTCTACTTCCTCAAAAGAGCCGTACTCGATGATTTCGATGTTGGGCATTCCCCGTATTAGGCGCGATAGTTTTGTATCTTTTTGGCAGACGCATACAACCCTCTTCCCAAGCGTGTGAGCGAGCATTATCTCCATTCCCACGCCGTGACTTGGCGTCGACACTTCGGCCACAAGGCTGTCGCATCCCCTCACGCCTTGGGTGTCCCTCCGATAGACGGCTTCAGGGGTCAGGCCCCAACCAGGATCTTGAGCGATCACCCAGTCGGAAACTACTTTGTGGCCAAGCCCCTTAATGATCTCAGCTATCCTGTGCGCCGATTCGAGATCCCTGCCTCCGATTATGGGTACTGCTAGATAGATACTCTCTGCCAACCTAGCAACTCCCTCTGTGTCGCCATTAGGGGCAATGCTTACAAGTCTTGTGGTCTTTCTCCAACTTGTGGGAGAAAGTCGATAATGGGAAACTTAAATTTGACTGCTGTGGGGGTGTTGGTTGCAGATATAATTGCAGCAGATCTGCCCAAGGTCGCGAGCCCTGGAGAGCTCGTGGTCTTACCCCGGGGAGTTGGTCTACACATTGGCGGGCATCCTGCAAATATAACCATCGACCTTGTCAATTTAGGGCAATCGGGAAACGGACTCAAAGCGGTCGGAGCCGTAGGCAAGGACATTTTCGGGGAGTTCGTCCTTAACACGCTAGCAGCCAAAGGGATCCGAACAGCAGTTAGCACTTACGACGTTGGGACGATGAAGAACATCGTCCTTGTCGTCAAAGGAGAGGATAGGCGGTTCCACGTTGAGCTCGGCGCCAGCTGGGAGCTAAAGGCCGACGAGGTCATCGCCACCCTCGAAGAGGAGCCCCCCAAGATCTTCTACGTAGTCTCGGGCATGTGCAGGGACGTTGACAGTAGGATAGCGGATATCATGAGCAGGGCAAGCGATCTGGGATGCATAACCTTCTTGGACATCATAACTGCCATCGGCATAGATTGGAGTGGCATCAGGAACGCCATGAAATACTCCGACATTTTCCATTGTAATACCGGGGAGTTGCACAACCTCACGGGCAGTCTAGACTTCGACTCTTCTATGGAGAAGATGCTCAGCCTAGGCATCAGGCTCATGCTCCTAACTGATGGCGAGAAGGGGGCCTACGCGGTTGACCAAGTAAAAAGGGTGGCCCAACCGGCTTTCAGGGTCGAATCCATCGATCCAACGGGCGCTGGTGACGCATTCTGCGCGGGGATCATGGACACGATGTTCAGAAGGGGCATTAGGAAGGGCCAAGTGGGCGATCTTCCTCCGCCTCTGATGATCGAGCTGCTAGAGAGGGGGCAGGCAGCTGGGGCCGCCTGCGTTACGGCCATAGGCACGACGACGGGAGTAACGGCTAAGCGGGTGGAAGAGATAGTCAGGCTTCAGGGTGAAGACTTGAGGAGGAGGACAGAGCTTTTTTACCGTGTCAAGAGGACGTAGAGCTTCATGTGCTCAACCCCACTCACCGTATTTATTGAACCAAGCATCCTAGAGGACGCAATATATTTAACCGATTGACTTGCCCTGATCGCATGATGGAAGGGATCTATGTCCCAGTAGATGAGCCATGATGGAGCTAGAGCCTGCGGAGGAAATGTTGCAGGAGATACTGAAAAGATACGATAAGAACCCGAAGGGATGGCAATTCTTTGTGGGTAGGAGTGCTGGGGGTTTTCAGGATCTCTTCTTCATCCAAAACTCAGAACAGGAATTTTGGCAGATTAAACAGCACTACCTCAATCCCTACAAGAGCGTGGGCTTTGGGGCTAGAATCGATGGCAGCCAATACAGATCCCTTGAAAGTCCAGAGTTCGGGTTGAGGCCCGTACCGCATTCCGAGCTTGCGAGGATACTTGACGAAAAACTGTCATCTAATATACTTGAGGAGATTTTGCGTCGCAGTCCCGTTCCTATAAGGGAGGCGATGCAGGGGGAGGGCCTGTTGAGTGGACCGATAATCCACCTCAGGCAGTCGCCTACCTTCTTGTCTAAGGAGCAGGAGGAGCTCGACCTAAGGCTCAGGCTTGAGCTTGAGAATTTACTCTGGAAGCGTTATCCGGAAAGGATGAGGCTGTCCGTATAAGCCGTATCGCTAAAGGACCTTGAAGACAACGTCGTTTGGTCTTACTTTATCTTTGACTTTGATTCCCACTGAAGAGCCCTTTTCGGCCATATCGATTGACTGCCGTTCGATTTCCATGGAATCGATCATCTGGGTAAAGTCCGTCTTAGCGCCCTTAATTCTGATCGAATCCCCCACTTTGAGCGCGCCGTTCGTGATTTCTATGGCTGCAACGCCAAGGCGTGAGAAGTAGTTGGATACCCTTCCGACTTCTTCCTCTGACATCTCCACCGCTACAAAGCTATATTTCGGAAAAATAATACTTTCCCCACTATCACGGTAAATGTGTGTCAGGGAGACCCTGACCGAAGGCCGCTTGTAAATCTTAACAGACAACTTAAAGCCAAACTGCACTTATGGCACACATTCGCCGATAACGGAGCCGCTTACGGCCCATGAAGCGTTTGAGGAGGGCGCCAAGCCCAGAATGTGGACAAAAGGTTTTTCTATTCCAACCCCTTCCCCCTTCCTAACTAACCGCATAATGGTCGAGTTGGCGAGGTGATAAGGCTGATAATCGATTTGAAGGCACTGGAATCGTCTAACGTCCTCATTGGACTCGAGATCCCGTTGAGCTAAAGCTTAGGGACGAGTTCTCCACTGCCAGCTCACATCTCTTAAAACTAAATTATTTTGCAGTTGCACATCCAACTACAGAGGTAAACCTCCTAACGGCAACACCTGCCCTGTCTGCCTTGGTCTACCAGGTGCCTTACCCGTTCTCAACAAGAATTCCCTGGAAGCGGCCATGAAGGTGTCCTTGGCATTGGGTTCAAGCATCTCACACCGCACTCTTTTCTTCCGTAAGCAATACTTCTATCCCGATATGAGCAAGGGATTTCAAATATCTCAATATGACAAGGCTGGTGGAATACCATTTGCGGTTGGTGGGCATGTATCATTCCGAATTGGCGGCGCTGAAAAGACCGTTGATATTAGGAGGATTCAACTCGAGGAGGATCCCGCGAGGCTTGTCCACCTGTCCAGCGACGGCACCGAAGTCACACTGGTGGATTACAACAGGTCTGGGATCGCCCTCGTGGAGATCGTGACAGAGCCAGACATGAGTTCCCCGCGAGAAGCGAGGCTTTTTCTACAGAAAGTGCAGTCGATACTCGAGCATCTCGAGGTCACGGACAGCACGCTAGAAGGATCGATGCGGTGTGATGCCAACATCTCTGTAGACGGGGGCTCAAGGATAGAGGTGAAGAACATATCGTCCTTTAAGGATGTCGAGAAGGCGTTGAATTTCGAGTTACTCAGATTGAAGATCATGCGCGGTGAAGCCAAAAGGGCTACAAGGAGGTGGGACGAGGCCAAGAGGGTAACCGAGGAGATGAGGGTCAAAGAAGAGGAGGAAGATTACAGGTACTTCCCCGAGTCGGACTTACCTTTCATGGAGATTTCCGAAGAGATTGTCGAAAACACAAGTAGGACGATGCCCGAACTGCCCGACTCAAGGAGGATGAGGCTCGTCGAGCAGTATGGCTTGGATACATTCGACGCGACGGTCCTTGCAATGGACAAGGGTTTGGCTGACTACTTTGAAGAAACCACCAAGTATTACCACAATCCGGTTAGCCTGTGCCACTGGATCACGACGGAGTTGTTGAGGAGGCTGAATCACAACGAGATGACGGTGCAGGAGTGCGATTTCAGGCCCATGGATTTCGCCGAATTGCTCTCACTTGTTGACAGGGGTGAATTGACCGCAAAAATCGCCAAACAGATGCTTTGGGATTTGGTGAGAGAAGGCGGCTCACCATCGGACCTTGCTAGGAGGTCGAATTTTAGGAGGATCGGCGACAGGGACAGCTTGAAGGTCATCGTGAAGAAGGTCCTTGAGGAAGAGCCAAAATTGCTGGAGGATGCCCTTCAGAACGAGAAGGCCGTGAACTTCGTGACAGGGAGGGTACTGGAGGAGACCGAGGGGATGGGTGATCCGAAGATAATATATGAGATAGTCGTGGAGGAGCTCGGCTTCTGGAGGAGCGAACTGAAGAAGGCGACGTGACTAGCGGGTGAGCACCAAGTTTATTATCTTTTAAACTGCGTTAATTGCGGTTTGAGTGGCATCTATTGGTCTTAGATGAGCTTGGAAGGTCTTTGAGCTCTGCCATAACTAAGCTATTGGGCAGAACCGTGGCGGATGAAGCCGCCATCAAGGAGTTCGTCAGGGAGATTCAGAGGGCGCTGTTGAGGGGAGACGTCAATGTGGGCCTCGTCCTTGAGATGACTGAGAGGATAGAGAAAGATGCCACAAAGGAGATCCCGCCGGGAGTCTCGAGGAAGGATCAGGTCGTCTATTCAGCCTACAATGAGCTGATAAGGATCTTGGGGGAACACCCAGTTGAGCCAAGGCTTGAGAAAGGCCGCACAAACATATACATGCTGGTTGGCATACAGGGCTCGGGTAAGACCACAACCGCTGCCAAACTCGCCCTTTATTATCAAAGGAAGGGATTCAGGTCGGGCGTAGTCTGTGCCGACACTTATCGTCCCGGTGCATATCAGCAGCTCCTGCAACTCCTCGAGCCTTACAAGATACCAGTCTATGGTGAACAGGATGGAAAGGACCCCGTTGAGATCGCCCTTCGCGGCATCGCCCAATTGAGAGATGACTGCGACTTCATCTTGGTAGACACAGCTGGGAGGCACAAGGATGAGAAGGCACTCGTGGAAGAGATGGAGGAGCTGGCTAAGGAAGTCAAGCCAGATAGGATCGTTCTGACCATTGACGCTACAATAGGACAGCAAGCGAAGCCTCAGGCACAAGCCTTTCACGAGGCAGTGGGATTGGGATACATCATCGTGGCGAAATTGGACGGTGCTGCCAGAGGCGGCGGTGCCCTATCGGCCGTGGCAGCGACGGGGACGCCAATAGCCTTCGTCTGCCTTGGCGAGAAGATAGACGATCTCGAACATTTCAATCCCACGGGCTTCGTCTCCAGGCTCCTAGGATACGGCGATCTAAAGGGCCTTGTGGAGAGGTTTTCTCAGATGGAGATTGAGCTCTCCAAGGAGAAGGCGAAGGCGTTGGTATCTGGAAGGTTCACATTGGATGATATGCTAGAGCAATTACAAGCTGCGGGGAAGATGGGGCCCATAGATAACCTCTTGAAATTCTTCCCCGGAGGACACAAGATACCAGAAGACGCATTAAAGGGTGCGGATCAAAAGGTAAAGAAGTGGAAGGCAATAGTTCAATCGATGAACAGGGATGAAAGGGAGAACCCGACCATCTTGGATTCGCAGAGGATCAGGCGCGTGGCCAGGGGTTCGGGGTCGTCCGAGAGGGACGTTAAGGACTTGCTCAAGCAGTTCAATATGGCTCGCAGCCTGATGAAGAAGTTCAGAGGGAGCAGGGAGCTTAGGCGGAGAATGTTGGGCAAGATTTGAAGATGAACACCTTGGAGATATGTGGGGAAGTGATCTCCGAATTTGCGCTTTGCGACAGCTGTTTGGGCAGGCAATTCGCCAGCCTAGACCGCACTTTTGGCAACAAGGAGAAGGGCCGCGCTCTCAAAATGGTGCTTCACATGCAAGCTCAGATGCATGCATCGACGAAAAGGAAGGATGTGTTCAGATCACTTAAGGCACTGGCTGAGAGCGGATACGAGCCATCCCTGATTACGTTGAGGAAGATGAGGAGAAAGCTGGACATAGTTACAAGGCCATGCTACATCTGCTCGGGCTTCATGGACAGGCTTGACGAGTTCTCTGTCAAAGCCATCGACTCATTGGGGGACGTGGAGTGCTCAACGGTCATGGTTGGATGCAAGATGCCACTGCAGGTCGAGGAAAGGGAGGACGAGTTGAAGGCTCGTTTTAAACTGAGGCACGGGGAGAACATAAGGTATGAGGTAACGCGGGAGATCGGAAAGCAAATCCAGGCTCTAGCCAATAAGAAGATGGACAAGCTCCGACCGGACGTCACCTTGATCGTGAGGCTTCCGGAGGGGGAGCCGGAGGTCAACATCAACCCAGTCTTCTTTAAGGGCAGGTACAGGAAATTGGTTGGCGGAATAGCTCAGACTAGGGCGCCGTGGCTGAAGGGGGAATCAATCGAAGAGATCGTCGGCGTACCTCTGCTTGATGCGACCCAGGGGGAGGACATGAAGTTCCACGGAGCTGGAAGGGAGGACGTGGACGCGCGAATGACGGGGAATGGGAGGCCCTTCGTAATCGAGATCATCAGACCCAAGCGGAGGACCGTAGACCTGGCTTGCATTGAGGAGAGGGTCAGAGAGCAGCAGAAGGGGCGTTTGGAGATACTGGGCCTCTCGAAGGCCGACAAGAGGGACGTTGTAAGGGTCAAGATATTCGGGGAGAAGGCCAAGAAGACCTACAGGGCCATCATAAAGCTCGAGAGGGAAATAGGCGAATCTGACTTGGCCCAGCTTGAGCAGGGGCTCTCAGACGCCATAATCGCCCAAAGGACCCCAACGAGGGTCCTGAGGAGGCGTGGGGACAGGGTTAGGCGTAAACGCCTCTATAAAGTCAGTTTCAAGATAATATCTCCGGACACGGTTGAGGGCGTATTCCAATGTGACGGCGGGCTTTACATCAAGGAGCTGATAAACGGCGACGAGGGCAGAACCAGACCTTCCTTGTCGGAGCTGGCAGACAGGAAGGCAGAATGCATTGAGCTTGAGGTCTTGGACATAGGGGAGATGTAGGCATCAAAGGAATTTATAGTAGTTAAAGCGGAGAATGGAACCCCATTACGTAGTGAAGGCATATGCCGAAAACCCACGGTTATAGGGTAGGTACGAGGGCTCTGATGAGGAAGGGGGCCAGGGAGAAGGGCATGAGACCGCCTGCCTACCTCCTTCACGAGTACAAGGTAGGCGATAAGGTCTTGGTCAAGATAAATTCTGCTTACCACAAGGGCATGCCCCATAGGAGGGACCATGGGAAGATTGGGACCGTTATTGCCCCCAGGGGGAGGGCCTATGTCCTGAGGGTTAGGAGCATGGATAAGCTGAAAGACATAATTGTCAGACCAGAGCACATTGTGCCATACGGTGAGTCGTAGTGGTCAGGCGGGTAATATCGGAGAAGGACATCACGATCGCAGAGGCCAATAGAGCCATCAAGGCGAAGAAGGAAGAGGAGCTAGATCAGTTCCAGAGGAGGACTTTGGAATATACAAGCAAGTTCTCGAAGCTAGATGCCGAAAAGGCGGAGAAGCTCGTCGAGCAGCTAGTCCAGGAGACAGGCATGTCGAGGAAGGAGTCCATAATGATCGTCAACGTCATGCCGAGGAGGTCGGAGGAGCTGATGGGGCTCTTCTCATCCTCCATGAAGAGGCTCATGAGCAAAGCCGATGCGGAGAAGGTCCTCAAGATATTGAAGGAATCGAAATAGCTTTTGATAATTTAAAATCAATCCAAAAAGGCCTGAATCAAACGCCCTCTTTCACCCTCATTATCTTCACTTTGCCCAAGGCCCTCCAATACTCTACAGTCGTGCTCGGCAGAATCTTACCTGACAGGCTTTGGTCTGTCGGCATGAGTGCCTCAAATACCTCATAGCTTTCCAGATCCATCAGCTGAATCCCTGATGTTGAAATGGAGATGACTTGGCCAGACTTTTTTTCAATGAGTGGGATCTCGATGTTGGAGTTCGTAGGCGCCATCAAAGTCTTTTTCGTGCCTGTGAACAGCGACATGGCGACAAGCCTAGCCTTTGAGGAGCCGTGTTTTCCGGTCTTCGAATGAATGACCTCAACAATTTGGCACGGTTCACCATCGATATTTATCCAGGACCCTTCCTTTAGAGAGCCAAGCTGAGCAACCTTACTCAAGGCAGATCGCATACATGATAAAGGAGGGAGCTATATAAGGAACGCAGTATGGGGCTGACAGGACTCGCGTAAATTCCTGCCTCGGAATGGTTATACCTACGAGCTTAACGGGCGTAACAGGGGAGCCGAAGATGACGAAGACGCTCAGAGCAATAGCGCTCCAGACGAAGATCGAGCTGTTGGACTATAGGAACAGGCTGAGCTTTGAAGCGTTTTTGAAAACTGAGCTGGAGAAGGCAAAGCCCCATCTGTCAGATGAGAACCCAAACTTGGTCATCTTCCCAGAGGACGTCGGAGCACCTCTTGTGACGCTGGGTAGCTTCAATGCGGTTAAGGAATGCAAGACCTTAGATGAAGCTGTAGCCGCGATTTCGAAGAGGGCCATGGACTACGTGCTCGTGAGCAGGATCAGGCACAGGGCCGGCGGAACACAGGCGGTATTCCTGAGCAAGGAGTCCATGATCAGGAAGACCTACGAGGAGGTCCTCTCGTCCCTTTCTCAGGAATACAACGCCTACATCCTTGCGGGGACGGTAGTGCTGCCGCCTGAATGGAGGCCAACGCAGGAAACGGGTCCACTTAAAACCCTGCATACCGTGCGAGAGGCGACGAGGAAGACGAAACTGTACAACACGGCATATCTCTTTGGCCCCAACGGCGACATCTTGCTTCGACAGAGGAAGGTGAACCTGATCCCGCTCGAGAAGGAGGGCTTGGGCCTATCTCCCGCGAGTATTGACGAGCTCCAGACATACACGATAGAGGGCGTTCCGATCGGAATAACGATATGCTACGATGCCTTCTTTCCCGAGATAGTTAGGCACTTGGCTGATGGTGGTGCAAAGATACTAGTCGTTCCGTCCGCCAACCCGGAGCCATGGACAAATGAGACAGAAGAGGAGAACAAGAAAGGGCTCTACGCTAGAGTTCAGGAGGAGTCGGAGATCAAGTATGGGATCCAGGTGATGCTGACTGGCAGTATCTTCGATTTGACATTCGAAGGGGTTTCCTCAATAGTGACTAAGAAGGAGAACACGCCGGACAAGACCGGAATCGTGTGCCAGGCGAAAAGTCACGATGAACCCGAGGTCCTAGTGGCGGACCTGCCTGTATAGGATATGGTCTGGGGGCACGCGAAGTTTCACACAACTACATCTCAGTCTTCATAAGGCAGCAAAGGAAATATTAAAATCGCCTGTAAAGCAGCGCAATCCCCGCGTGCGGGGAAAAAAGCGGGGGTAGGTTAAACCCCCCCATTGCCAAGCCAGGTCAAAGGCGTAGGACTGAGGCTCCTATCCCGAAGGGGTACATGGGTTCAAAACGGCGCGAAAACGACCGTGAAATTCCCATCCCCCGCACTTCTTATCTTATTTCTATTTTTAGGGCCAGTTTGAGCAGTTGTAAGTGACATTCACGATAATCAGCTATGTCTAGAATGTTAAGTCATATTCCTATTAACACGGTATAGGCGTGTTCTTCTTCCTCCAACTCAATTAAATCGGCTTTTTTCACTTCCTCGATCCAATAACCAACAACCTTACCGAATTCTTTGAAGTCTTCAAGGCTGTTCCTGATCAAATCGTTAGCTTGGAAATTATATCCTATGATCGCAATGAGGACTCTGTCACCATTCTTCCTAAGTAAGTATCCGAAAACCATATCATATTCGGGAACAATACGCTTTCTCAGGTCCATTTTTTCCTTAAGATGATTGCGAACCAACCCTGTGGCTAACTCTTTTACTTTCTCATCGTTCCTACTTATTTTATCTTTTAGTGCATGTAGATTATCAATAACATCGACTTTCTCATATGCATCTCTTTCGCTAGATTTGTAGAAGAGGAGATCGATCCATTTGATGTCTCCAGGTCCCAGTTTGATGATCGTGCCCACAGTGTCCTTCACTTGATCTGGCCTCTGGATGTACATTAATACGTGGTAACGATATCCTCTATCAAAATTATAGCCGCCGAGCTCCACGCATGCCTTTTTGACATCCTTATGCCAAAATTTCTTAGTTGCTATCATCCCTCTTATTGAGGCTTCTTCAAGGGGTTCGTAGCTTTGCCAAAGTTCAACTTTTTTGATCTCTCTCACCCCCCTTTAGGGCCTTATTGATAGTCTGCATGTGGTTCTTCTTGAAGCTCCCAATCTTTTTGATATACCTAATCTTCCCATCTTGACTGGTTACATATAGCTCAAACCCTTTCCACTTGTCTATAAAGTGGATTGTTGTATTTATTCTGAAATAGTCTCTTAGCAATATCGCCATTTCCTCTAATCCCTTTCTATTGCCCGAGATGAATCGTACGCGTAAAACAGGATTCTTTTTATCACGGCTCCTATAAAGCCCTATGCTACCATCCCCGCTCATAAAACACTTTAAGAACATCCTGGCCGACTCCTTGTCAAGGTATTCAAAAGGAACAATCCAGCATCCTTCTGCTTTGGTCATGTAATTGTAGAGGTCTTGACCAATCTCTTTGCTTGTTTTCACCAACTCGAAGAAATGGTTTTTGCCTTTCTTAGGATATTTGGCTATAGAGATTCCATAGACTTCATTCATAAACTCATTAAATTTGTCAAGGAGTTCATCAGAACTGCTTCCAAATCTCACCTGATATTTGTTATATTTTACATTATATGTTAAGCTCCCATCTGAGTTAATGAATCCTATTATACCAGCCTTTGCTGGTGATAGTATCTTTCTAGTGGCTTTAGAAGTTACTTCGAGTAGCATTCCTTTATACAGCTTGAACAGAGCCCTTCTTGGCGATAGAAATGTCACCTCTTTATACATGCCCAAAAGCTGATCTTCTTTCTTCAGCAAGTACCCGTCACTTTGTTTCTCAATGACATATTTTCCTATTTTGAGGCGCTCTGATAGCCCTGACTTGGTACACGACGTTCCGTAAGTATCCGTGGGCGTGCCAAGCCCAAATCTGCTCTCGTATTGAGCTTCCCGTGTTCCCCCTCCCATCTACCTGAACCTCTCCACCGTCTGCAAAAGGTTATGGAGGGCGAATGACCTCAGGTCATCCTTGAGCTGAGTCGGCATCCTTCCATTACAGGCAGTGCAGTGACATTCCTCGAATCTCACGTAGGTGTCCGTGGGGAAGAACGAGTGCCTGCCCTTGTGGTAATACCCCTTCTTCGCGCTGATGAACCAAGAAAACCCTGAGTAGACGAACATGCCTCTCCGCCTGAGGGGATAGGAAAGGCCGTAGAGCAACAACTGGGCGTCCTTCTTGCTCTTACGGAAGACACTGGTGATGGCCGAAAGAACGCCATCAAAGAGGCCCAGCTTGACGAGTTCCCTAGACGGAAGGGCGAACGACTCACAGCCCGACTCGATCGCCTTCTCTGTTGACCACGCGATCTGTTTCCCAATGGCTCCCTTGATCAAGCCTACGACGGGGATTTCCAGCTCTGAAAAGGCGCTCGAGGACACGGCCTGCTTCAGCGTCTGTTGCCAGGAAAGGCAGAGCGGGTCATCCAGATAGGTGTAGGAATCGGGCGTCATCGTCGCATCCGGTCGAATTTCGTTGATCATCCTGACATAGTCCTTGGGCGTTAGTTCGTCGAGGAGCTCGTCCTCCATCACCGTCGACAGCAGGATTTTGCCATTGAAGCCCAGGAAGTCGTGAAGTCCACGGGAGGACATCCTCTGCATCAAAGCTTTGTTCTTCACGAGCTCGGCCAATCTGACGACGATCCAAGGGAGAGGAAGTTCGTCCCAGAACCATGACCTCCTATCGGTCAGACTAATTACGGGGACGAATCTCGGAAATTTGACCTTAGTTTGGACCTTAAGCTTGGGCATGGCCTGTATCATGTACTCGGCTGGGATCACATTGGGGGAGGTGCAATACTCGCGAAGTCTACAGAACGACTTAGGATCCGTTATGCCAACATGGGATATACCGCGTTTACACTTGGCTATCAGGCAGACGCGAGTGATGCAGCCTGGGCAGTAGATGTGAAAGAGCCCACAATCGTTGCAGTCCCTTCCGCAGTCACTCAGCATCTCCTAGATCAATTGAAGGAGATCCTAACCATATATAATCGGCAATATATGTGAGTGAATGGCTTGGAAGTTTGACCGCTTAGTCGGGTATATGGCCGGTACCCTCTGATTTGGCCTTCCACTCATCTCTTGACATTTTGATCGAAAGCGGTCAGCTCCACGACCTCCGGATCTGAAAAGAGCTTGAGGTAGAGCTCCGCATCCGCCACGGTCAGCCTCCTAAGGAGCAGGCGCTCCGTCTGTAGCTCGGGGAACTCCCCGAACTCAGTCATCCGGCCCGTCCCGTCGACTTTCATACGGTCACTTCCTTTGATTTCTTGCCGCTCATGAATCCTATATCGATTCTGCCTATGGTGGTTTCTTTCAGCCTCTCGACGTTAATCCCCGCGATGAGTTCCCCTGGTTTTCGGTCCAGTTGGTTCATCATGAACTCGATGGCCGAACGCTTTTCTTCGACATCGTCGATGAAAGCTACCTTGCCCTGGAAGTGAACGGAAGCGTAAAGGTGTTCGCACTTGCCCTCGGCATAACCGTAGTCCAACAACGCTTGCCCCCATACGATGTTATTCGACTTGATGAAGTCGAGCTTCTTGCCTGCTGCGGCGCAATGAAAGTATAGGCAGTTACGGCCCTCATCGTAACCATGACTGAGGGAAACGAGGTACGGCATGCCATCTTTCGACAGGGCAAGGGTAACATATTTTGTGTCCTTCAATATCTTCTTAAGAACTCGGATATCGGTGATCTCCTTGTCCTTCCGTTTCACATGGTATGACATAATGCCCCTCGCATACGAAGTTGGAGATTAACCTTTGGTCTGGATCGGATATGATCGGAGATGCACAATCCTGCCCGAAACGTGCCTTCCCATTTAGCGCAATCTGTAAGGCTTAATTGCATCATCAACCAGTTGCAGTTGGAGCGATTATGAAACTTATGAGATGGACTTGCGTGGCAGCGATAATCATATTGCTGACCCAATCATTCCCAAACAGAGGTCTTGCGGACACGGCACCTCTGACTTTAGTTACCAATGACGGGCTCTCCATGTCCCTTGCGGAAAATGGTACGATATACTCGCTGGCAATCGATGGCGTCGATTTGCCCCAACCAAGTAAAGGCCCCGTGCGGAGTGGGTTCTATGTGGGGGAAATTAGGGGCTCTTACACCGACCTGTCTATTAATCTGCTCCTCAATGCCGGATTCGAGTCATGGGATGATTTGGCCGATGGATGGAACGCCTACTCTTCGGGTTATTCAAAGGACGCGAAGGCACACGGCGGTAGCTTCTCGTTGAAGGCCTCCTCGACGGGCACGTCCATCGTGGCAGGTGGCTATCAGGTGGTAAGGTTCGACGGGTCCCAGGCAAATCACAGGACGCTCAAGGTCTCGGGATGGAGTCGCGCAGAAGCCGTATCAGGGATCGCAGATGACGATTACTCCATCTACGTGGACATAACGTACAACGATGGGAGCCACCTTTGGGGTCAGACCGCTAGGTTCGATGCTGGAACCCACGATTGGCAATATGCCCAGAAGATAATCGAGCTCGAGAAACCTGTCGCGGAGCTTCACGTGTACTGCCTCTTCCGCCACCACGCTGGGACAGCGTGGTTCGACGACATCGGCCTTGTGGAGACATCGCAGAATCTCCCCCCTCTGGACGGCGGACTAACGCAGCAGGACCGGGAGATAGTCGAGACTGCCACGATGCCCGATTCGGAGATCGCATTAGAGGCCAGGTTCGAGGGTATGGACAGGGCGATCAGGGTCGACGTGACCGCCATGGACACATCGGGCCTTGACCGCGCCCTCAGCCTCTCCTTCAGGCTTCCATTGGATTTAACGGGATGGATCTGGGGAGATGATATCAGTTCGGTGAAAAGGATAAGCGGAGGCGGACTTTATCGAAATAGTCAATCGCTGGGCGAAGAGAGATGGGTCGCGACATATCCTATGGCGTCCATCTCGAGCCCCGATGGGCACCTCGGCCTAACCATCGCGGTGCCAATGGACCAGCCAAGGATGGTCGAGTTCCAGTACCGATACGGTGAGTTTTCGATCAAGTATGACTTCGCGGTCTCAGGTCTGACTAGGAACTTCCCCAACAAGGCCAGTTTCACCTTCTACATCTATAAGAATGACCTGCCGGATTGGGCGTTCAGGGGATCACTGAAGAAGTACTATGAGCTCTTCCCCCATTTCTTCGTTAAGCGCGTCACCAAGGAAGGCATCTGGATGCCCTTCACGCCAATCAGCAGAGTACGAAACCCGGAGGACTTCGGGTTCATGTTTCACGAAGGCGACTCCGATGTGCCCTACGATAACGCCAATGGTTACTATGCTTTCGTCTACATCGAGCCTTGGGATTACTGGCTCGACATGGGTACACTTACGAGAGAGCCAACGTCTGAAGAGGTACTCGCTGTCCTGAAGGGCGACATCGACAGCGCAGACGCGTTACGGCGTGAGAATGCCCGATCCGTAATAGTCTCGGGGCTCTATGATAGAAAGGGAGGGCTCTATTTCAGGACCGTGAATGCCCCGTGGATAAGTGGGTCGGGTTGGTCGGCGCTCTTCCCCACGAACACCGATCCATCTCTGCCTGACAACGAAACCTTTCACAACAAGGCATACGTGACGTGGAACTTGCAGCTGGATCCGGCGTTTCAAAGGGCCGAGTCCTTGAAGGGGTCACTCGACGGCATCTATTTGGACTCATTCCAAGGATACTTCCCAGAGACGGAGAACTACAGGAAGGAGCACTTCGGCAACGTCACCTTCCCCTTACAATGGGATCAGTTGACCTACGAACCGGTCCTCTTGGACCTATTCACGCACTATCCCTTGACCGAGCAGATCTCCTCTAGAATGCATAACCAGGGCAAGCTCGTCATGGCGAACACAATCGACAGGCTGTCCGCCTTCTTCGCCCACCTAGTCGACGTAGCGGGGATAGAGGTCAATTGGTTTCAGGAAGGTCAGTACGCACCGGACTCCGACGAGATCTTCAACTTCCGCAGGTCGATAATGTATCAGAAGCCCTACCTCCTCCTCATGAACACGAACTTCGATTATATGACCTACGACTTCGTTGAGAGATATTTCAAACGCTGCACCCATTATGCTGTCTTTCCGAGCATGTTCAGCGCCGACGCCTCAACGCATCCATATTGGGAGAACAGCGAGCTCTACGAACGCGATAGGCCGCTCTTCAGGAAGTACATCCCGATCATCAAGGAGTTGTCTAAGGCGGGCTGGGAACCCGTCACCTGCGCTCACGTGGAACCATCCGACGTGGGTCTCGAACGCTACGGTCCGTCGGAGGGGACGACATACTTCTCGGTCCACAACCCCAGCCAGACGGAGACGAAGAACTTCACGCTAATGATCGACGCGGGCGCACTATCGATTGGGGAGGAAGGGCTTCAGATCGTGGAGGTAATGGGGGAAAAGGAGATCGCGTTTACCGTGGGTCAAAACGGGCTCAGTGTTGAAGACGCGCTTGCACCAGCCGACACGAAGGTCTACATGGTTCGAACCAAGTCCCACCTCCTCCCTTCTGAAATAACGGCGCACGCGTCAAAGGAAACCATAACAGAAGGGGAGCTAATTACGGTATCAGGTCTTATTTCACCACCCCCTGGCATCTCAATCGTAAACATCACGTACGCCAGGCCCGATGGAACCGAGGTTCTGAGGACGACGAACTGCACGGAATCTGGCGCCTTTAGCGACAATTACCATCCAGACGGGACCGGAAGGTGGCATGCGACCGCCGAATGGGGGGGCAATGACAGGCTTCTGGCTTCCACAAGTGATGTTGCTCAATTCACAGTGGAAGGAGCATTTCCCACCATAATAGTGGTTCCCGTTATTGTCGTTGCAGCAACAGGGGGCCTACTTTATTTGAGGCGACGAAGATCGCAGAAATCGCATTAGGGCGTGCGAAAGGCCGTCCTAGCCACGCCTCACGTCTAGTCCAAAAGCCCCCTCGCCACTACTGCCTCCGGATTAAGGGGATATAGTGGTTTGTGGCCACTTAGGACCCTTGCGACGTCTTCCGCCACAACCGTGGCCATGCGCTCCCTATTCTCCTGAGTTGCTGAGGCCATGTGTGGGGTTATTACCGCGTTTCTCACCTTTAGGAGTGGATTACCAGGAGAGGGCGGCTCATCTGCTAGCACGTCCAGAGCGGCGCCAGATATCGTGCCCCTCTCTAGGGCTTCGCGCAACGCTGCCTCGTCTACTATGGCCCCTCTTGATGTGTTGACGAGGAATGCCCCCTTCTTCATGAGGGACAGCTCCCTCCCACCGATCAAGCATCGAGTCTCCTCGGTCAGGGGGGCATGTATGCTGACAACATCGGCTTTCTGGAGGATTAGGTTCAGGGGGAGGTACGTTGCCTGGAGCTCCTTCTCGAGCTCGGGGTTCTTTCTGACCGAATCCGCATATAGGACCGTCATGCCAAATCCCCGTGCCCTCCTCGCAACACGAGATCCGATATCGCCCAGCCCTATAATTCCAATGGTCTTGCCATGCACGTCGTTTCCAAGTTCCAGCCCCCTGTTCCAGAGACCCAAGCGGACGTTTTCAATCCCTTGGGGGACCCGTCTCATGACGGAGATGATCAGGCAGAATGTGAGGTCGGCAACGGTTTCGCCAAGTATGCCCGGGGTCCAAGTGACAACTATCTTCCTCTCCGTTGCCGTTGCCAAGTCGATGTTGTCAAAACCCACACCGTGCCTACCGATCACCTGAAGCCTGCTAGCTGCCTTGATGGCATCAGCGCTGAGCCTCTGCGGGCCGATGATAAGGGCGTCAATCTCCTGCAGGGCGACGATCCATTCATCCCCTTCCCGTAAGTCGGGACGGACTATCACCTCTCCCAATTCGTGGAGGATCTTCAGACCCGCCTCATGAACGGGGAAAGCGACTAGGATCCTGTGTGAGGATACCATGCTTGAGGTTCATCTGCGAACTTTCAAAAGCTTTGCGAACGCCATCTCATGATGGGTAAAGACCAGGCGTCATGTGAATCATGGATCGTGGCGAAGAACGCGTTGCCGAGTCAAAGGCGCTGTACGACTTTTGTCTTCGTTAGGAAGTAAGCGACAGATGCTGTTGAGAATAGCGACATCACGTAGGCCACGAGGTTATCTAGGAATGTCGGCGGGCCCGTCCTTAACACGAAGGAATTGGTGGCTATGATCATCACGTACAGGCCCACAAGACACGAGTAGAGCGCGACGTAGAAATGGTGTGGGTCATATTGGCCGATCGATTTCGGATCGTGAACCCCCCTCTTAAGTAGCTTGCCAAAGGAGGTTTCCTCGCCCACCTTGGCCTTGTAGGATTCGGAGACCAGCCACTTGGCGACGAACGTCAGGAGCAGTATGTAAAACACCGACCAGGCGTAATATAATATCATGTTGTGAGAGTCCGTTATGTTGCTGACCATCGGGTTCCGCTCGGTCAGGAGTTCACCTTGCCTTGCATAGGCGACCGTCGTAACTAGGACATCGAGCACGCCGAGGGCGGGGAGGGCAAGGGAGAGTAACTTCTCACCGGACGAGGCCATGAATCCCACAATCCTTGTCTGGGAATGGATTTATCCATGCCCCTCAAGAAAGTTCGAAAAATGCGAATCTAGCCGTACCTGACCCCAAGTTTGATCGTCGCCTCTGGCCTCTCATCGATCATCCTGTATGCCTCAACCGCCTCCTCGAGCCTCACGATTGGAGTCAGCAACCCCTCGGCGGTCAGGCGCTTTCTTCGGAAGAGCTCGACTACCACGTCGTATACGCGCTTCCCGTCCCATCGCGGATGGTCCCGATAGGGCTCGCTTTCGACTCGCGCACCCGATACCATGATCTGGCGATTGAAGTGCCACTCCTCGCCGAGGTCAAGGCCTTTCGGCTCACCGTGATACCACGAGACGGGCACGACTACCCCGCCGTAGCAAGTGGCCCTTATCGCGGAATGGAGGGCATTGTATGAACCGCTTGTCTCCAAGGAGACGTCAACGCCCTTGCCGTCGGTTAGCCTCTTGATCTCGAGTCCAACGTCCCGCTCCTTTGGATCGAGGCTTGTGTCCGCGCCGAATTTCTCAGCGGCTTTGCGCCTCATCCCAATCGGTTCCACGCAAATGATGCGCAAGGAGCCTGAGAGTTTAGATATTTGCATAGCCATGAGACCGATGGCGCCGCCGCCGAATACCGCTACGGCGTCCCCAATCCTTAGACAGCTCTCGCGGACCGCCATCAACGCCACGACGGCCGGATCAATGCAGACCAGCTCCTCGTCCTTCAGCTCTGAAGGGGCCTTCATCACGCCATCTTCCTTGACGGTATGCGTTTCTCTTATTGGAAGGTACCCATATGCCCTGTCACCCTTTCGAAACCGGGTCACCCCGCTACCGATCTCCGTGACAATCCCGACGGTCATGTTACCCAGGTTCATCGGAAATGAGGTGAGGGGTTGACCCATGCCAGCATCCTTCGGCAAGAAAACGCCCATCTGGGGGTCGAATCTCTTCTCATTCAGGGAAGACAAACCACGATAGACCGCAAGGGTCGTCCCGTGCTTCTCTGCGGAGAGCCCGCTTTTTATGCGGACATCCTTTTCTCCGAGGGGCCCGTCATCATACTCCCTTAGGATCGGGGTCCTTGGGGCCATGGCCACTAATTCTTTGGGCAAAGGTATCGCCGGTCAAGTAGTGTTCCGAGCATGAATTTATGTGGTTGGGTCCCATTATCGCCATGTAAGATCATGGCTTGATATGCCATTTTTCAAAGGTTTATTACGCGGTCCTTGTAAGGCCAGCAAGTGAGAATGATTTGGTTCCCGGCTAAACGGCTCGCAGTCGTTCAGGCTGACATGGCCTTGTGAATTAGGTGGACCGAGTGGCCGTTTCGCTAGATTTCGACGAGTTGCTTTCGCGAATTCGGTCACAGATACCTCGTCGTCCATTCATCCCGAACGTGACCGAGGTCGCATCAGCATGCCTATGTCCTAGGACCGTACTTCTCAAGACGATTTATGGGGCAACTGGCGAGTACACCCCCGGCCTTGCGATCGGATCCATCACTCATTCCGCACTCAGCTCGTTGAGTCAAAGAGAGCCGACCATAGTAAGGTCATTGTCCCCACCCGATGAGTCGGATGCGCTCGCAGCATCGATATTCGAGAAATGGTCTGAGGCAATAGACCCCTTAATCGATAGGGAATGGAGGCGCTTTGCCGATGCGAAGATACCCGCAAACGAAGGACGTAATGCCGTTCTCGAGAAGCTACGCGGGTTTGCAAGGAACTTGGGTCAGGAACTGGCGCAAGGCCGTTATCGGCCAACCGACAAGATAGTCACGAACCACTTCATCATCATCCCTTCGATTCCGCTGCAGGGCGTACCCGACGAATACAGGATCTATAACGGCGACGGAAAAGTGGAGATCGAGGTTCGGGAATTCAAGGCGTTCGGCGGTTCCAAGATCACAGAAGGGAATAAACTGCAGGTGTGCGCATACCAGATGCTTCTCGAGAAGGTGTATCCGAATGCGACGTTCTCCCTAAGAGTCATCTCCACCGACGATATGGCGAACGTGAGTTTCACAGAGAAACGGCGTGAGAGATTGCGTGAAGGCATTGAACTTGTAAAGGGCATCTTCGAGAGCACTAGCGCCAGTGCAAGGGCGATCTCCAGCATTTGTGAAACCTGCAACGTGAAAGACGCGTGTGAATTCTATTTCAAGGATACCACGCCACTGAATATCAGGCGGTACCTCTGGCGACTTAGGATGGAGACCCTTGAGGAGAAAGCGTTGAACAACAGTTGGAAATGGATATGCAACGCAGCGAACCTTCAGGAGCGAATGGCGCTTGGCCGTGCGGACATAAACTATGACGTAGTTGACATCGCGGATAATTCGGTCATGCTTCGAAAGGCGGTCGGAACGGTCGAGAACGTGCTGAAGGGCGACACGGTGGTAGTGAGCTCCGGAAATCCGCTAACCGATCTCTCCGTTACGGGCGAGGTATCGAGCGTCTTGGCCGAGCAGGTTGAGATCACCTGCTATTCCCAGATACCGCCAATGCTACCCCGGAAAGGTCTCGCCATCGACCAGTACGATGTAGACTTGGCAACAAGGGAGCTGAACAACGTCGATTCAGCCCATAGGGCCAAAGGTCGTGCAGCAGAGCTCATCAACACGCTCCTCGGCCGGCAAGCACCAAGGCCGCTCGTGGACATTCAGGAATGTCCGTCGACTTGGCAACTGAATGCATCGCAAAAAAAGGCGCTGAGAGAGGCATTGGCAGCCCCTGACATCTTCGTCGTTATCGGTCCTCCCGGAACCGGCAAGACAACGGTGATAGCGGAGCTTCTCGTGAAACTCGCTAGCTCAGGGAAGCGGGAGCTGGTCGTGTCGATAACGAATGGCGCCGTCGACAACATAGTTGAGGCTTTGTTGCAGAGAGGCAAAGACATCGGGGTTAGATTTGGCAATTGGTACAAGGTCCGAGAGGCGGCCATGGATGGCGCCCTGATCAGGCTGATCGACAATGAGCAGGACAAGGCCCTCGCGGCAGTCGAATTGATGAAACGGGCGAGTGCGGTGATTACGACTTGTAGCAGCGCCTGCCTCGATCTTGTGAAATCAGCTCCATTCGACGTCGTGATCTTCGAGGAGGCAAGTCAGGTCAGGATGCAGAGCGCATTCATTCCGATCACCCAAGCGCAGAAGGTCGTCATCTTTGGCGATGACAAACAGCTTCCGCCAGTCTCTCAACTCCACAGGCAACCGGATAGCTTGCTCAGGATAGCGCTGGAGAGCATCCACCGTTTTGGAATGTCCCACTCCCTCGTTAGGCAATTGGACGTCCAATATCGCATGAAGGGCAAGATCTGCTCAATTGTGAACGAGCTCTTTTATAATAACTCCCTCAAAACACATGAGCAGGCTGAATCGCGGACCTTGGAATATGGCCTGCCCCCATCAATTCCATCTTGGGCGAGTCAAGTTCTCGATCCAGATGTGCCGGTATCGATGGTGAATGTCGAGTCTGTCGAGGAGCCGAGGGGAAATAGCTTGTTAAACAGATTCAGCGCCAAGGTGGATGAGCTGCTCGTGGAGGCACTCAACGACGCTGGCCTCGGGGAGAAGGAAGTGGGCGTGATAACGCCGTACAAGGAACAGCAAAGGCTCCTGGCAACCCGTCTCGGAAAAAAGGCCGAGATCGGCACCGTCGATGCGTACCAAGGTCGTGAAAAGGACATCGTGATCTTCGACCTGGTAAGGGCAAATCCGAATTACCAACTTGGATTCACGGCTCAGCCGAACAGATTGAATGTAGCTTTGAGCAGGGCAAGGCAGAAGCTCATAATAGTGATGAACTCCCGAACATTCGAGAGGAATGGGAACTATCAACGACTTATCGAGATCGTTCGATCGAAGGGACCGATCGTGGACGTATCGGCAGGGGATTTGCGCATGGCTCTCACCGGATTCAGGGAAAGAGAGGATATTAAAATTAAGGTCGACCTATTGGGACAAGGGATGATCGACATTTCTGAGCAGAGGGTGAGAGATTCCGATTACACAGGGAGAATATAAGATATACTCCCTTGTGAATGAGCTATTGTGCTTCTTTGCTTAAAGTCATTTCTTTGATTTTGTACCAAACTTCTGCAAGTGTATAAGAAGACTTAAAGCCTACGCACCACACCTATATAACTAGAAGGAAGGTAAGAAATGAGTTCTAGTGAACAGCTGACCAAGATACGACAAATAAAAAATGAGGAATACTCCATTCTACATGAGATATTTAAGTCGTGCATAGGTCATAAGGAAACCACTCTCAGTCTCGATGAATTTGGTAACATAGCTGAGAGATTGCTTTTAGAGATAGAGAGTTTGTACAACATCGCTATATTCGCACTAATAGAGCTGGAAAGCCTGAAACCGACTAAGAGACTAGCAGATGAAATTCTCAAGTCTCTTTCTGACACAATGAAGAGCGCTGAGGAACGACAGAAGAAGGACAAGGAACTATTGGAAAGAATTTCACGCGGCAGAGAGAGACTTAGGGTCTAATAACCAACTGATAACCCACTAACACTTCTTGCACCGAAAAATTAATAGAATTAAAACTGGTAGACGTTATAATTAACACACTCCTAGACTATAGTCAATAAAACCAGTAAGACCTAATAGCTGCCTTCTTCACCCTCTTACTTTACGGGAATGAGCTCCGAGAAGAAGAGAGCCAAAAAGGCCACAGAAGCCGGTCTTGGCAACATAGGAAGGATCAAGATCCTTCGTACCCTATCGAAGGATCGTGGCGATGGTTTAATAAAATATGCCCAAGAACAGCTAAGTGGGTTCATGCATAAGCCATGTTACTGTTGGGCCAATGATGGGTTGATATAGTAATTGAGTCGAGACTTCACCTTCATACATACTGCGGACACTCATCTGGGTGCGAACTGGCCAGCGATCGCCGCCAAGGACAAGGTTCAGATCCCCGCTTTCGGGGAGGCCTTCGGACAGGTCATTGATTGTGCCATCAGGGAAAGCGTCGATTTCGTCATACACGGCGGGGATCTCATCGACCATCCGAGGCCATCCGTCGCCGCAGTCTCGCGTCTGTTAGATGAATTGAAGAAACTCAAATTGGAGGGGATTCCGTTTATAATCACAAAAGGCAGCCACGACGCTAGTCCTAGCTTCTTCGAGCGGATGGGTGGAAATTGGCTTTACATGTTAGATGAGAAGCTGGACTTGCTGAGCTATGTTGATATCGGCTCAAATCCAAGCGCAGATGTCAAAACGGATGATGCCACTGCCGTCCGAATCTATGGGCTTGGCGATTATGGCATTCAGCAAGAAGAGATGCTGAACCAGCTTATCCCGAAGATGAATCGCGAGGGATCGGATTACGTGGTCCTCATGATGCACGGTTCCATTCACGAGATGCCCCAGGCCAAAGGTTCAGTGATCTCACTCTCCAAGATAACTCCCTTGATTGGAAGTGGCCTCGTGGACTACGTAGCCCTAGGACACAATCACCAGCGTTGGGAGGATGATAGGGTCCAAGCGATGAACCCCGGGAGCACCGAATTCTCATCATTTGCGGAAGCGTCGAAATCGCACTATTCTTGGGCGAATGGAGAGCTCATGGCCATGGGCGCTCAAGAATCCCCGAAGGGTTTTTACGTCGTCCGTGTCGAAGGTGAGATAACAACTCCAGACTTCCAAACTTTGAATACGAGGGATGTTCGAGACGTCATCGTCGAGTTCGATGGGGCAACGCCCGAGGACGTCGTTGAGGGTTTGGTTGTAGCTCTGCGGAAGCACTCTCATCCTCGGGCAATCCTGCGGCCTATTGCCACCGGCTCCCTAGCCGGACAGCATCAGGCAACCGACATAAAAGTCACCGAGGTCGTGCAGGGGGTAACGGGTTCGCTATATGTCGCGTATCCAATCCTCAGCTTTCGGGGTAGAACCGAACCCCTTGTGAGATACAGCGCGGGCATGAGCTACCAGGCAGTTCTCGAGCAGGCGCTCTCGGCCAGATACGGGAGGGCATCAAAGGATATCGCTCGACTTGCCGATTCGATCGTCGAGAGCTACCGTACGCTTGGTCGTAAAGCCCCGGATAAGATAATCCAACAGGTTGAGGCGTTCGATCTCTCCTGCTTGAGGGAGGGTGCGGGAAAAGATGCTGAAAAAGCTTGAGATGCAGGCCATTTGCAGTCATAGGGAGACGGTCATCGAATTCGGGGAAGGCAAGAATGTATTCACAGGAGTCACCGGCTCGGGTAAAACCTCAATACTGACCGCGATTGCGTTCGCATTCCTCGGCCCCCAGGTTCCGGGCTGGAATCTTGGTGAATTGATTACAGATGGGGAAGCACAAGGACGGGTCATCCTCGATTTCGTCGACCCCTCGACTGGCCAGACCTACAGGATACGTCGCACGATATCGAGGAGCGAATCTAATCCCAGCAGTGGGAGCCAAAGGGAGTGCGAGATCGTGAATCTGGACACAAATGATCGAAGCACTGGCGACAAGGCAGTTAGTGAAACGCTCAATCAACTTGGTTTCGATTCTGCTGTCTTCAGCAATGTCGTCTACCTGAGACAGGGGGAGTTCATAAGAATCGTCCAAGAATCGCAGGAACAGAAGGGTGTTCTAGATAAACTCTTCAAGGTCGCAAGCTTGGAGAATGCGCACGTCGAACTCGGCAAACGCTCTGGGCCCATTCAAGCGCTCGAAACAAAACTCGGCGAAATTAAAATTGAAATCGGATTGCTCAAGCAAGAGGCTGACAAATTGGAGTATGAGGATTCGATGCTCAAGAAGCTGGGTGAGGAAAGGCGACAGAAGGAAGATACCATGCGTAAGGACAGGAAGAGGCTCGAAGAGACATCGGCGATGATGGAGCGGATGACCCCGAAACTTGAGCAACTCAACGTTACAGAAGAGCTGATTAAGAAGGAGGTTGTTCAGCGAGACGGCATTGCGAGAACCATCGACAATCTTAGGAGAGGATTGCCTTCAGTTGTTGAGATGGAGATGAAGGATGACCCGCTTGAACTGGCCAAGGAGCTGGCGTCCAAGTTGAGAGGTGAGGTCGATGCTAGAGAGGCGAGAGGCGAAAGTATCAAGGAGTTCGAGGCCAGCATCGAATCCCTTACCCATGAGGAGCAGAAGCTGGTCGCAGCGATCCAGGTCATCGATAAAGAAATGGCAAAGCTGGGTGAACAGAGGGGGGAGATCGACCTCTACCTGCAGGGAAAGCGAGAAAAACCGGAAGTCAGGTGCGATAGGTGTGGCAGCATTCTCACTATCGATCAGTGGAATCGCCATCTGAACGAGATCGAGAGCCAGATCAAGGCAATGGAGGATGAATCGTCACCATTGCGATCGGGTTTGAAGGAAACTAAGGAACAATTATCGAAGAAGCGGCAGGAACTGGCTGCACTACATGAGGGTGAGAAGGTGTTGGAGGCGATGCGCTTTGCGGCCAAGCAGGCAGATCAGCTATTGAGCGATATCGAGGGCTCGTATGCCTCGATCGGGGGACTCATCAATACGAGGGATCAGCATTTCAGGGATCTAGTGAAGATCGTCGGAGTTGACGGGTCAGATCGGGGAGCTGAGCAACTAGTTGCCAAGATGGTTGGCGATATTCAGGAAGAGGTGAGCGTTCTAAAGCGCGAGATACCCCGGCTTGAGAAAGAGCTCGCGGATTTCGAAGAGCTGCAATTCAGGCCTCAATACGAGAGGCTCGAGCGAGTCAGGGGAGCGATTAGGAAGTATGAGGAGATGCTGCCGGTTATCTCGGATATCGAACAGAGGATGCATCTGCTGGAGGACATTCGCTCAATCCTAAGGCAGGTGCAGCCCGTCATACGTAAACAATTCGTGCAGGCTGTTTCCTCACTTGCCAACAGCTACTTTGAGGATATTTATAGCGGCGGTGATGTGAAGAAGCTGAGGCTCACGGCCGATTATGAGTTCATAGCCGATCGCAGGGGGCACTCAAGACACGCCGTCGGGCTGAGCGGGGGACAACGGGTGGCAGTGAGCGTTGCATTTCTGCTCGCGCTCTCGGAGCTATTGAGCACCACCGGATTCGTAATCCTGGACGAACCTACCACACATCTCGATGAAAGGCGTAGGGAGGATCTGGTCGCGGTGCTATCGGCACTTCAGAACGTCCCTCAGCTTATAATCGTCGATCACAATCCGGAGCTGAAGGATGCCGCTGACTTCAGATTCAGTGTGTCCTTAGATGCCGAAGGCAACAGCGTAGTTGAGCCAGAGATGTGATCATTCAAGCAATCGATGTATGGCGCTTGTCCCGTAGAGCTGGAAAATAGGCCCATAATCGCTAAACGATGATGTGCACAAACAATGCCTTGGCCGTGTGCAATGGCACTAGCTAAGTTTCGATATATGTAATCCCTATAAACATTCCAAGTAATACAATTACATCTCTCGCTATCCGCAAAGGAGATAAAGTCACACGTGTATCTGCCGTTGAACAATCTTGGGTTTATGGGATGAAATCGTAAATCTCCTAACGTCGGGCCAGTTCTTCTCGATACCCACGATCCCCCTTATGATAGTTTCGTTCATCGTAGGTCTCATATTGGGGTATATACTGAAGAAGGTACTAAAGGTCCTGATCATCGTAGCCCTCGTGGCAATCGTTGCCGCGTATTTCGGATTTCTGGGCCTTAGCTTCGATAAGCTGAAGGAGGCTGTAGCGCAATATGGGCCTGAGGTAGCGCAGTATGCAGCCCTCTTAATCGGGGCATTGCCGCTGGGACTGGGATTCCTAGTGGGATTCCTGCTCGGCTTCGTCTTCGCTTAGATCAAATGGGGCTTTAGAGGTCCTGGGCCATCCTATGGATATCGGGGTTTGGCAAGCACTTCTCTTATTTCACGACGATCAGTGAAGACGCGAGCTCAGTAAGCTACATAATCTGTAAATAACTATCTATTCAATCCTCCTCTACTAGGAGCCACAGCGAGCATGAGGGCAGTCACTTCGAGCATCAATTTGATGCATGCTTGGAAGTCGGACCCATTATACCCAATGGGAGGTTCAGGAGCGGATTCGAGGTCCAATTGCGTTGCTGAGGGGTGTGCGTACAGAGATAGCTCATGGTAAACCTTTTTCTGTTCTCCCTCTCTATCGTTAAACCCAGGCATCCTATCGATCGCAGGAAGTGTCCTATAGTATGGACTCAGTATTTGAACCATTTCTTCTAAGCCTCATAGCAGGGACGGCTACAGGGATTGGTGGGATAATTGTCCTCATGCTGAAAAGAGTTAGTGACAGAGCGGCGAGTTTCTCCATGGGACTCGCCTCTGGGGTGATGCTCCTTGTCGCATTTAACAACCTTTTCCTCGAAGCTGCAAAACTGCTTACACACATTGAGTTGATGCTCATGTTTTCATTGGGCGCTCTAACGATGATCGGGCTCGACCTGACTATTCCCCACATTGAACTGGCGACTGGGACGGAAGATAGCAGGCACGCGAAAATGCTCAGAACTGGGGAGCTCATTGCCATAGGTGTAACACTGCATAACTTTCCGGAAGGATTTGTTGTCGCTGCAGGCTACACCTACATGCCCAGACTAGGTTTGATAATTGCCACCGCCATAATGCTTCGGTCGACGTTCTACTAAGCTAGGATTAGGGCTTCATCAGGAATGCTCGCTGCTGCATCCTTCCCTGCCTCAGGAAGCGCATTCTTCGAGGATGTGGAAGCCTTCAGATCGGGTCATGGAGTACTTCGGATATAGAGAAGGTGCCCTGAAAGGATACGAGGATGGCAATACTTACTTGATGACATTCCAAAGAAACATCGTATGAATTAGCGAGGAGGAAGATTAACTAACTAATGAAATTCAAAAAATGGGAGGTTCATGCGGGCAGAGGCGTCTATAGTATGGGTTCTAGCTGCTGTTCGCCTAGCCTTTAGTCGAATTCCCCGCCCTCTCCCCCACCCGGCGGCCCAGGTGGCTTTGATGGCCCCTTTAGCTTGCCCGATGCTATCATGTCGTCTATTCTGAGGATAGAGCTTGCGGCTGCACCGGCGGACTTGATGATCTGCTCTTTGACGGAGAGCGGCTCCAATACGTTCAGCGTATGCATGTCAGTGGTCTTCCTGCCAAGCATATCGACCCCTGTCCAGACTTCGCCATTCTCATGTCTGTGCCTAAGCTCCGTCAGGATATCTATGGGGTCAAGGCCCGCGTTCTCTGCAAGGCACGATGCGATTATCTCGCTGGCCTCGGCGAATTTCTTTATTGCGAGCTGCTGCTTTCCGGAGATCTTCTCCGCAAACTTGTTCAGCCTGAGCGCCACTTCGACCTCGGGCGCGCCTCCGCCCGCCACTATGTACGGATAGGTCACCACATCCTTGACGACCATCAGCGCATCGTGAACGGCCCTCTCGGCCTCGTCCACAAATTTCTCCGTTCCGCCCCTTATCAGGATTGTCACCGCCTTCGGGTTCTTGCACTCCTCTATGAAGACCCACTTGTCCTCTCCGACCTTCCTCTCCTCGACAATGCCCGCTTGTCCTATATCAGAAGGTGTGATGCCGTCGAGGCTGTTGGTAATCCTTGCACCGGTTGCCTTGGCTGTCTTCTCCATATCGGATTCCTTGCTCCTCCTCACAGCCATTATTCCAGCCTTTGCGAGGTAGTGCTGAGCTACATCGTCGATTCCCTTCTGGCAGACCACGACATTGGCCCCTGTTGCCTTCACCTTTTCCACCATATCCTTGAGCATCTTTTGCTCCTCGTCTATAAACTCCTTGATCTGCTCTGGCCTGGCGATATTGATCTTAGCGTCAAACTCCGTCTTCTCTATCTCGAGGGGGCAGCTGAGAAGGACGATCTTGGCATTTCTGATGCGCTTTGGCATTCCAGAGTGGACGACCTCCTTGTCAAGGACGATTCCTTGAATAAGCTTGGTTTCGTCGAGAGATCCTCCAGCCTTCTTCTCCACCTTGATGTCATCGAGGCTTGCCGCGTACTTGTCCCCCTCTTTCGTTGCGACCCGAAGGATCGCCTCTACTGAGATTTCAGCCAGCTTATCGCTGCTCTCCCTTACGACCTTACCCGCTAAAGCAGTCATGGCTATGCGTTTCAGCATCTCGCTGTCATCTGGCTTTACGCTGATTGCGATCTCCTTTAGAAATTCCAACGCCTTGTTTGCAGCTAGTTCGTATCCATCGACGATAATGGTCGGGTGCACGTCATTATCAAGAAGATCCTCCGCCTTCTTGAGTAACTCTCCCGCTAGGACTGCTGCTGAGGTCGTTCCGTCCCCCACCTCGGTGTCCGTCGTCTTGGCGACCTCGACCATCATCTTGGCCGCGGGGTGCTCGACCTCCATCTCCTTGAGAATCGTGGCGCCATCGTTGGTTATAACGACATCGCCAAGGGAATCCACCAGCATCTTGTCCATCCCTCTGGGTCCGAGGGAGCTCTTGATTATCTCCGCTACGGCCTTTGCCGCGTCTATGTTATTCTTCTGCGCATCCCTGCCCCTAGTCCTACTACTTCCTTCCCTGAGTATTAATACCGGCGTTCCGGCTGATGTTGACGTACTCATCGCTTTAACCTTTCTTTCTCTTAGCTAGTAGAACGGTAAACCATCCATAAATAAATGTTCTCTTCGGGGGATAATTTCGCAGCTGGGTAGAAGACGTGAGGGAGGAGCTCAAGGAGTCAGCGGAGATCGATGTCCGTCAAGGCTGACATATCGCTTGGATCACCAACTACATATAATCCTTAGAAGGTTACAAAGATGACAAGACCTACTTGGCGACATTCAATAGAGATTTTACCCTTAGGATAACGCTCCAAGGAGAAAAGATAGAAGACAAGGTTTTCATAAATGTGCATAAAGCAGGCCAGCACAGATACATCTGCAAGATAGGTGAAGTTCCAGAAGTAGTAAGAAAGGAGATCCTACAAGCTTGCAGGTTGTCAAGGAGGAAAGTACTAGAATCATTGATAGCGCCACGAGGAAGTGAACCTGAGTAAATACTTGTTCAGTAAGTGAGATTGGTCATAATTGGATCTTGACTCACCCAATATCAAATTCTACTTCTCTTCCCGCGAGAACATTCAATTAATCCTCTTCAGGGTTCGAGAAAATGATTCTGGAGAAGACTCCCGGAAATCTTTTATCTCGCACAAGCGTTGTGAAGTATGCCTGCAGAGAGCGAGATTCTCGCGATTATGAAGTCGCGAGGGGCTTATATCGTTTCGCCCTTGCAATATCAGGCGCAGCACCCCGGCGATGTTGTTATCACCTCCTGCGCCGGGGCATTTCACTGAGTAAAGATTTGCGGGGACAGGATCCAACGAAAGCGGGTCTGGCTATCTTCTGAGTTTCCGTAAGCTTCTGAGATTGAACAAGCCATGCTCAAGATTCGTCCTGGAGAAGGTACGCAAGGCTTACGCGTGTGCTGTAGGGTTTGGGGAACTGCGATACTTGTCTTCTCCATCGTTAGCCTCTTCGGAGGATCTGTGGGCAATTCATTGGAGCGATACTCGGCGTCGTTGGCAGCGTACTTGCACTGATCGTCAAGGTATAACGAGGCTATTTTTTATCGGTGCATTCCTTAGTGTATTCACCACGGTCAGCGTTGTTCTTAGTCGTCGGTTATGTCGACGCCTCCCCATGCACATGTTCCGAAGTCGGCTCTTCGTCTGGTCCCCTCCTCTTTCCCTTCTCGTGGAATGCGACATGGTAGGATTTGTCGGATTCCATATGAATGATCGTGAAACAAATAGGGCACCTCCACAGGCCGTTCGCCTCCAACAGCTGGTCGCCCTTCGTCGTTTCCCCGATTCGGTAAAAGTCCAGCGCCTGGCTCTTTATCACAGCATCTTCCCAGAATTTGCGCCTCTTCCGTTCGCGCTCGGTGCCGGTCATGGTTTCCCACCTTTGCCAAAGGTACTCACTACCTCAACCCCCTTTTTCGTAGATAATAGACCTATTTACCCTATAAGCCTACCCATAAGACCCCTTTAAATGGCCTTCATAAATGGATTAGAAAACCGAGCACGGGTAGAAGTATCGCCCGAGTGGTCACTAGGTTTTTATTAAATGGTTTGTTTCAATTCTATGAAAGACATTATTTTGGTTTTTTCTTTGTTCAGAACGTCTTTTCCATTCTTTGTTTCAAACGCTGCTGAGATCCTCTGAGCTTCTCAAGGAGCGAGTTCGGATCTAGAGCGAAAGGATGAGAGAGGGTGAGTGAACTAGTGTCCGAATCGATAAGGAGGATAATGGACGACGAGCTATCAGTTGGCGATCTAGCTATCTACAAGATCCTTAGAAGGCCCCTCCCAACTTATGCCAGGGCGATCCCCCACGTCTCAGCAGCGATAATGCGGAGGCAGGGAGCACTACTCTGTTACTTGCAAGAGCTGAAGCTAGAAGCAAAGGCAAGATCATGAGCACTGATATCGATTTGTACAAAAAACCCTACTCCAAGAGGTAAAGTCGTGCATGGACATAGGCTGTCTTATATGCCTACTTGGCGGATTGCGTAGTGGAGGAGGGCTCCGTATGAATAAATGTGTGAAGTGCCGAATTTGCGGATACACCATACACGTACACCCGGAAGGCGAGAAATGCCGAAAGGTTACAGGGGGCACATGTACCGAGTGCTACTTTCAAGGGCGAACAGTGACTTATCTAAGGCTGGAGGGGGGCTCAATATATGTCGCATAGGATCGTGAGGTCCTAGTCCTTTCGCGATAGTCTCGATGTTCTCTATCTGTGTTTCATCTACACCATGGTTGTATGCGTCAAAGACGCAAAAAGACGACACAAACGTCTTCAGACTCGGTAGGCGAGATAAAGATAGATTGGTGTGATCATTTTCTTAACACTCCGAACACGCATCTATTAGTTCCTCAGTATTGGGTCAAGAGACTATAGGGGTAATTTAGGTTTAAAGAAAAAAGAGCAGAAGAGTTTTACAGGCTTATGAGAAGTCTTATAGGGTAAGTAGGAATGGAAGTTTAATAACATGACCGAGTGGTGGAAAGAAATTAATGAAATTTGTCACGTTTACTTACCAAACCGAGATTATTCATATAACTATATATTAGTCTTTGAACAAATCGAAGAAAGGGATATATTCTTTGTTAAATGTTAGTAACCGTTCCATCAGTTTAGAAGGTGCCAAAGGACTTAACACTGCGCCATTACTATGCCCGGATTCCCCGATCCAAAGAGAACAGTAACAAGCAATTCGAGGTCTGGAGGGAAATGATGGATTATCAGATATCTCATCCGGAGAAGGTCTACTACACTAGGTCTCGTTTCTTCACATTCGCTGAAAAAGGGTCGTCTGATGAAAACTGGATGTTCCTGGATGAGTACGAGCACCGTGAGGATTACGACAAATGGATGAAGGCTGTGCATGAAGACCAAAACTAATGTAAATTACGGACGATTGGTTCCCCAAATGGGACGCTCTGATCGTTACTGGGTCCAATCTAAGAGCTTCCGTTAGATAGTGTCTCTGAGGCTATCACCAATAAAGGATCGGGCCGTACCGTTCGAAGTGCTAGGAGATAGAGATCTCTAAATGCTAGGAACTCTCTTCGGGTTACATGGTACCTTACCCTGATCTCCGTTTCCCTCGTGATCCTTTCATCGTATCCGTCAATCAATTTTTCAAGGTGTATGCCGCATTGCCTTCTCGAGAAATGGAGGATCTTGTTAGCAAATACCTTCCTTGCATTTTCTATGATCTCTTGATCCTCATGCGACTGAATAAACGACGACTCTGGATGCTTCGATTCGATTTCCAGGCCTTCGATCTTGCGGCCTTGACCATCCACTATGTATTCCCCTTGAGTGATCTTCTGATCTTCTGCCATTTGGATTCACTCATTACGCTTTAGAGAGTAATCTGCTCATTTCTCGCCTATTTGCTTATCCGAGGTTTGCAAATTAGCTCCCTTATCTCGAATTCATGGAAGTTCCTGGGATACGATGGTTTGACGACGATGGCTGTGTCGGCTCCTTCACCGGTTCCAGCGATCGATATGACTTCCTTATCTACACCTATGAGGCCTGCATCTGCGGCCATTAGGACGACCTCGACGCTCACCTTCATGCCCTGGCTGAATCTATACAGGGTCTGGCACACGATCTGTTCCATCGATATTCCGCCGTGTTTCTCCGCTATGGAGGCAGCAACCCCATCTCCTAGGGCGTGGCTGCAGGTTAGCACGTTAATGCCTTCGGCCTCGAGCTTCTTCCTCTCCTCATGTGTCATAACCCAACCTTCTTTGCTGAATGCATCGCTGATCGTAACGGCCACGACATTCGCCTTCATGTCCTTGAACAGCTTGGCTGCCTTGAGCGCGGTCCCGCCATGGGACGATGCCACCACAACATCCTTGATGCCGAGCTGTTTCGCCCTTTCTTTCGCCACCTCCAATGTCTTGTCCGTGTTGGCCGCCCCGCCTTTGCCGAAGTAAATCACCTTGGTCTCCACATCCTTCATTATGAACACTCCCTTGGCTCTCCCTCTGCGTATCAGGATATAAAATTTGGCGAAGACCCCAAAGGCTAAAGTACGTAAGACTCTACGAAGCAGGAGACATGACATGGTCAAGATCATAGGCATCGTTGGGAGTCCCAGGAAGGGCGGTAACACGGAGCTCCTCGTGAAGGAAGCGCTCTCCGCTGCCAAGAGTGAAGGTGCTGAGACCGAACTGATCTCACTCGCGGGGAAGACGATTAAGCCCTGCGATGGTTGCCGCGCTTGCAGGAAGACAAAGAAGTGCCGCATTCAAGACGATGACCTTCCGCCGATCTTTGAAAAGATGCTCAAGGCCGACGGCATCATACTGGCTTCACCGGTCTACTTCGGCTCCGCGACGCCTGAAATTATAGCACTGATCGACAGGGCTGGTTACTGGGGAGGATCGATGGGAAGGGTGTTCGAGAACAAGGTGGGTGGACCGATAGTAGTCGCGAGGAGGGCGGGGCAAAACTTCACATTTGCACAGCTCATGTTTTTCTTCTTTATAACGGGCATGATCGTGCCTGGCTCGACGTACTGGAACGTGGCCTTCGGAAGGGAGAAGGGGGAGGTAAAGGACGACGAAGAGGGCATAAGGACTGTAAGGAACTTTGGCAAAAAAGTGGCGTGGCTGGCGAAGAAGCTCAACCAGTAGGAAAAAGCTAGCAAAGACATGATTATCCCGTTCTCAATCCCCTAGAATGTGTCCGCTGGCCAACAATGGGGATAGTTCTGTTTAAAGAGATCTGATAATATATCCTCCACATCGCCACTATATTTCACTGTGCTATCCAATAACATCTCACTTACGCGTCTGAATCCCGAGATGCATTGAATCAGTACAGCGTGAGGCACATGCATACTTGCATCAGCATGACTGGAAGGCTCTTCGATGCCCACTTCGCGCCCTGAGATGCTGATTGCAGCTTCGCCTATGTCTGTTGTTATTTTCAACGTTCGACGAGTGCCATGATGAGATGGTTCACCGATCGTCCTTTCGAGTTCGGGTTTGAGCTTCTGTAGAAATGAGTGTAGATTTATGATCCGCATCATGCCACTAGCGTCATGGGGGTAACTTATGGACATAGAGCAACCGAATCTTCTGCAGAAGGTGGCGAACGGATGATCAGGTGGAATATTGACAAAGATCCTCTCAACTCGTTTCTCAATGGCCATCTCGGCGAACTCCCTGAGCATGCCTTCGAAGGCGTCCCTCTCGCCAAATCCTATCTCGGTTATTCTCACATCGCATCTTGAATCGTCATATGCATAGTACCCCACGATTTTTCCCTCATCGAGAACTACGCTGGATCTAGCGGGTTTATCGTACCACGTTCCCTTCTTGAATGGCTCCCAGGTATCTTTTGTCCTTTCTATCCAACAGCTCCTATGTACATTATTCTTCTCATATATTACCAATATTTCCTCTACATCTCCCAATTCAAATGGTCTCGAAGAGTATCCTTTGGAAGCTTTTTCAGCATTTCTTGTTGGGATCGTCAGCTCGTATTCGGGTAAGCACGTTGCGAACCCCCATCTGTGGTAAAAGTCCCCTATGCCAAAAAGCATTGAGACATCGTATCCTTTCTCCACCATGTATTCAATAGATCGTGAAAGGACATTGGAGGCATAGCCTTTCATCCTATGACCATCATCCGTTCGTACGCCCGCAATACCACCCATCTTAAATTTCGCTATCCCTATCCTAAGTTCAAGATCTAAAATCTCAAGTCCGCTGACGAACTTTTCATCCAACATGAGCTCGAGCTCATGACCTCCCCTTTCATCTTTAATCTCTACGTTCATCGTCAAACTAAATTTTTGATCTCGAATCCGTTGTTATTTATGCGTTTACAATCAAAAGGACTCCCTATGGCAATCGAGGGCCCAATAGATCGCTCCGCAGCCAGGGCACTTGAGGAGCTACCTCTTATCTATATCCGAGAAAAGGAACTCCGCAACTAGCTCATCCGGTTTAAAACCTAGGTCGAGGGCGAGCATGACCTTCCGACGGGCTTTCGCACCAAAAAATAGTGCAGGAATGACGAAGCGTTTTTGGGTCCGTTTAACGCAGCGTCGCTTGATGCCTAAATAGTGAGCTTACGGCCAGTGGGGTCGTAGAAGGCCAGCTAGGACGGATGCGTGAGACGATAAAATTTCGTGATCTGACCAAACGGTTCGGGGAGACCGTTGCCGTGGATAATTTCAGCCTAGATGTGGAGGACAAGAAGATAATAGGTTTCCTGGGCCCTAACGGGGCCGGAAAAACTACAGCGATAATGGTGATGGCCACCGTTTACAGGCCAACCTCGGGGACCGTAGAGGTCGGCCCCCTTGGATTCATTGGGGCTTAAATCCAATTATATAGAAGAATAGCGATGCAATGAATGCCCTCCCACAGAAGGGATCTTCTTAGGGATAGAAGGGGGGTATCTGGCATAGCCGTAGGTGCCCTGCTCGCAATCGCTGTCCTCCTGTTTTATCTCCAGTTCATAAGCACCCTACAAGGGGCCGAGGTCGCCTTCTGGGCAATATTCGGCTTCCTCAAATGGTTGGCAACCATCCTAGGGTATCCTCATCTATTCGACGAGTTCGAGAAGCTCATCAAGGACCTCCAAGGCACGCCATTCTGGCCGATGTTGGTCTACATGCTCTCGCTGGCGTTTATGTCCAGCATCCTCTATGGGACGCTCTATGATACGAAGGGCATAGTTGACATTACGACCAGGATCTTGGCGTGGAGGCGGGCGAGGAGGGAGGAGAAGCGGAAGATGCACGAGAAGAACGAGAAGGAGTATAGGCTCTGGAAGAAGAACCTTGAGGACGATGAGGAGCCATTAACCATCTTACCAAAGTTAAAAGTAGCATCCAAGCACAAGCCTAAAGCTTTAGTTTTAAACAAAAGCATAAGCACCTTAAAAAAGGAACCAGAAGACTATAAGACGCTCTTAACGACCGAGTGGTCGCAGATACGCGAGACACACGTCATAACGCTCACGAAAGGCAAGCTCAGAGAGGTGATCGAAGAGGCCAAAAAACTTTTTCCAACGGCTAGAAGCCCACAAGGATCCTATCATGAACTTGCCAGAGCCATTGGAATGGATTACTCAAACTTGCGCGAGACCGTAAAGCAAGGAAAGGACTCAATGACAGTAGAAAACCTAATGAAGCTTCTAGACGTACTGAAAGAACCATACGATATACTAACACCATACATCAGGTCAGTTGGTGGAAGAAGTGAAAAGGAGGCTATAGTTAACCCAAAGTTTCCAATAAACATGGAAAATCCAGATGGTGGAAGACTCCTCGCAGCAACCCTCAAGGATGGTCATATCAATAAGAGAAACCAGCTCTTTTACTACACAAATTATGACCCGGAAAATCTACGCATGGTAACAGAGGCAGTACAACGGGTTTTCGGAGACATCGAACCGACACCAGTTTATGAAGATGGCAAACAGAAGGGCATATGCTTCACCTCCACGGTCATTAGCGACGTGCTCATCAGAGCGGGTGCGATCGCAGGAAGCAAGGTCGAACAAGATTATGGTTTGCCTGACCTGATAAAGTTTGGAGATTCTACTATTGGAAATGCTTACTTCGAACATGCTATACGAGACGATGGACATAAAGGCTATCGGTGGCATCAATTAAGTTTGCGAGGTGCGCATGAGTTGGAATCCAAGGTAATGCCAGAACACCGCATATTGCTCAAATATTTGCATTGGAAGCCGAGACTTCTGCCTTCCGGAGCGATAGAGTTCTTCGTAAATTTCAGAGAAGGACTTGAGGATGATCTTCCACATGAGCTAAGGCCTGTATATGAGGATTTTCTATCAAAGATGAGAAGAGAGTGGGTCCCAACTATTCTCGAAGAGGAAAGACAGGTCATCGAAAAAATATATGGCGTCGTAGCTGACATATACCCGAAAGAGATATACAAAGGAAAGAGTGGACTAAGAGGATATTGGGAAATCATGGTACAAAGAAAAGAGGACTTCGAAAAGATGATCAGGCAAATAGGCTCTGTCTGGAAAGAAGGAGGTGATAGAGAGCGATGATCCTAGATGAGATCGTCAAGATGATAGAAGAAATGTTTGCGAACGGACAGGTGAAACAAGTGGCTTCGAAGGAGATGATAAGAGTGCTCGAGCAAAAGGGGATTGAACGCGACGACATTGACGATGTACTCGATGAGGCAGAGAGACGCGAGATCGTAGAGCATAGCGGTGGCTTCTATATATGGATAGATCCTAGTCTAAGAGAGGCAAAGAAAGCCAAGATTCAGCAACATTTCGAGGTACTGGCCGAGATCTTCAAATACGGTAAGATTGATTTTCTACCGCGTGAAAAACTCATAACTGCGCTCAAGGAAAGAGAGTTTCATGACGAGGAAATTAGAAAAATGATGATTGAGGCTGAAAGAGACTATGTTCTGAGCTTTCCTTCTAGGAGGTTTGGTGGCGATCTAGTAGCTGGATGTCGCTGGATACCACCAGAGGAACGCAAGAATAAAGCTGAGGCAGAGAAGGCTGAAAGAGAGCTTTCTAAGAAGTGGCATGAAAAGAAAGCAATGCAGGAGGAAATGTGGGAGGAGTAGATTATAATACTGTGACGCACTAGCTCAATCAGAATCAATAGTTTGATATCAAATTCACAAGAGCTAAAAAGGCGTTCGAGTAGAGGCTTAAGAAGAACGTTAGAAGTGTCGGACCGAAAAGTTACATTTACTCAATTATAGATTTATTTTTAACACATTTAGAGGGGATTCGTGTAGAGCAGTAACACTTATCTCCTGATTGTATAAAATGGCATGAAGTCGTATAAGGTCAGCTAAGGTGGATGCGTGAGACGATAAAATTTCGTAATCTGACAAAGCGGTTCGGAGAGACCGTTGCCGTGGATAATTTCAGCCTAGATGTTGAGGATAAGAAGATAATAGGTTTCCTGGGCCCTAACGGGGCTGGAAAAACTACAGCGATAATGGTGATGGCCACCGTTTACAGGCCCACCTCGGGGACCGTCGAGGTCGAAGGGTTCGATGTCACCGTCATGCCGGAGAGGGTCAGGGAGCTGCTCGGGATATGCTTCCAGGATCCGAAGTTCGATAACAGGTTGCCCATTCAATCCGTTCTGGAGTGGCACGCGAAGGTCGCGGGCGTGTCCAAGGAACAGAGGACAAAGAGGATAGAGGAGGTACTCAAGAGAATCGATTTGTGGAAGGACAGGTCGAAGAAGGGCTTTATGCTCTCGGGGGGCATGAGCAAGAAGGTCGAGACCGCGAAGGTTTTCATACAAAGGCCAAAGATAGCCGTGTTTGACGAACCTACGGCCTTCCTAGACGTACCCAGTCGACTGACGATCTGGGAGATGATAAGGGAACTGAGAGATGAAGGGTCCACTGTCATACTCGCGACGAACATGATGGATGAAGCTGACCGCCTCTCCGATCGGGTGGCCATAATGGACAGGGGAAAGCTTGTCAAAGTCGGGACCCCAGGCGAACTTAAGCAATCCATCAGGGGTGGTGAGGTTCTCGTAGTTAGGTCGCAAAGGCCTCGGGAGCAAGTGATCGAAGAGATACGGCGGATACCCGAGGTCGTTGATGCGAGCTACCTGGAAGGTGCTGGCGTAAGGATATACCTCAACCAGGCCGGAAGGCTCTTGCAGCAGGTCCTGGCCATCTTTCAGAAGCACGGCATCGGAGTTGAGAACGTGACAATAGCACAACCCACCCTTGAGGACGTTTTCCTAAGATACACGGGAAGGTCGTTGGATGGAAAGTAGAAACAGGCTGGCTGAGGTTTCGTACGTCGTATCCAGGGACATAAACAATCTGCTCAGCAGGCCCTTCGTGGTCATCTCGAGGACGATGGGATTTCTCGTCCAGTTCTTCATCTTCGGCTATACCGTCAGCACCCTAGTGAAGGGCTTCAATTTCTACCAGTATTATGGGATTGGGACGGTCATAACGACCGTGTGTTCCGTCTCCTACCTCATAGGCCATGACCTCTTCGACGAGGCGGAAAGGGGGGTCCTAGATTATCTGCTTAGCCTCCCGATCTCCAGGAGAGCCCTCATCATAGGGAGGGCCCTCGGTGGTGCGGCCAGGAGTATGGCCTATGGCACGCCCATGTTCGTCATCGCGATTTTCGTACTGGGATTTAGGAGCCCCTTAGATATAGCCGAGTCGCTTCTGGCACTCTTTGCCTTGGCCTTCGGCATAAGCGGATTGAGCATAACCGTTGCCATCGCCATTCGAAACGAGGAGAGATTCGACATATTGCTGGCGTTCATTGAGTTATTGACAGTGCGATTTAGCACGGCACTCTACCCTTGGAGGGCCATGCCCTATTACGTATCCGCTGTCTCCAGCTTCTCCCCTGTCACGAGCGCCGCAGAGATAATACAGTCATCACTCTTTAATTCCATGACGGACCTAACGGGCTGGGGGAGCCTCCTAACATTCGTCTTTGCGTTCTTCACCCTGAGCTCGGCCTTCTACTACAAGAGGATAGAGGGAGGTAAATACAAGTGAAAGGATTCGCAGTCGTACTCGAGAGGGACATCAGGCTCTTCTTGGTCGACAAGATCCTGCTCGTGATGGCCTTCGCCAACTTCTGCATAGATCTCTTCGTCACGGGCATAACGCTTGGTAAACTCGTTCAGGGTTTCAACTACTTCCTCTACCTCGCCCCCGGCTCCAACATGATTACGGCCACGGCGGCGGCCTTTCAGGCGGGCAGGTGGATATTCAGGGAGAAATACATGCTCAAGACGAAGCAGTACCTCACAAGCCTGCCCGTGAGCCGCAACGTCTTCGTCGCCGCTAGGATAACTGCCTGGACTATCAGATGCTTACTGACGGCGCTCCCCGGAACTATTGTGACATGCATCGTCTACTCCGTTCCGACAGCCTTCCTGACGGCGGCGCTTCTTACAACTCTCTTCTCAATGGGCGTCGTAGGCATCAGCATGTCGATTGCCACGATGGCTGGAAGCCTAGAGGCATATGCAACAGGGAGGAGCTTAACATCAACATATTTTTCCTTCCTTAGCACGACCTTCTATCCCGCAACGAGCCTGCCCTCGGTTCTGTGGCCGATAGTGCTGACGAACCCGATGACTTGGACGGTTGAAGCCTTTCGTTCCCTCCCCTCTGGGGTAAGCCTTCAATCGCTCCTCTACTTGGCCGTGGTCTCCTCACTCTTTACCCTTTTAGGCGCGCTTCTATACAGGAGATCACTTGAAGGTTAAACCAGCATTTCACTCGTGCTCTAATGGATTCATTAGGTCTGGTCGACAGATGTCGATGCTAAGTCGTGCAGTCACTTGTATTCAGAGACTGCTAAATTTAAGATAGGGATTCCTAAACGAGACTGCATATATCTGCCAATGACTTTACCTCGATAGAGAGCCATGCTTAACCGCAATCGGGGTATTGTAATCCTCCTCGCATTTTACCTGGCTCTCCTTCCTAACATAACTGCATGCTTATCCAATCCCGTCGATATCGACCATGAGAAGTCCGAATTCCTAAGGATAATCAACGAGTATAGGCAGAATAATGGCATAGGCACTCTTAAGATCTCAAGCGCTCTCACGACCGCGGCTCAACTTCATAGCGAAGACATGGCTGCCCACAACTACTTCAACCACACGAGCCTCGACGGTAGGACATTTGTAGATAGAATACGTGCTGCGGGCTACAATTACAACACGTGGTTAGGCGAGAATATCGCCGCGGGTTTTTATACAGCGGAAAGCGTTTTTGGTCTTCCAGGCCATCCAGGTTGGAAGGATTCCCCTGGCCATAATGCGAATATGTTGAACCCAAACTATGTCGTAATTGGTATCGGGATTGCAGAGAATGATGCCTCTGATTATAAAATATACTGGACTACGGATTTCGGTGGCTACGACGACGGAACCCCGCAGCCACCACCTCCACCTCCCAACAACCCTCCCAACGTGCCTTCAACCCCCTCCGGTCCAACAACAGGTTATTCAGGGGCTTCTTACAGCTTCTCCACTAGTACAACGGACCCGGATGGAGACCAGGTGAAATATACCTTCGATTGGAACGATGGGACAACCTCAGCTACAGGACTTCAACCATCTGGATCAACGGGATCGCTGAGCCACACCTGGAACAGGCAAGGCGAGTATCACGTTTGGGTTAAGGCAACGGACAGCAAGGGTGCTTCCTCGGATTGGTCTTCGCCCCTCACGATAACCATAAAGAATAGGTCTCCCAATACACCCAATATCCCTTCAGGACCTGCAACTGGATATACGTCAACAAGCTATACCTTTACCACTTCAGCAACCGATCCAGATGGAAATCAATTGAAGTATACATTCAACTGGACGGGTAGTTACACAACAACGGGATTCTTTGCTTCTGGGTCAACGGCCAGTGCGAGCCACACTTGGAGCCAACCAGGGACTTATAGCATAAATGTGATGGCGACTGACAGCGACGGGGCCAACTCGAGTTGGTCATCGCCTGTGACAATAAATATCGAGAACGCTCCTCCAAACACTCCAGCTCGTCCTTCGGGAACTACATCATGCACACCTAACAGCTCCTATGAATACAGCGTTTACGCCTCAGATCCCGATGATGAAAACGTCCATTGCGTATTCGATTGGGGAGATGGAGCGACTATGGTGACGCCGGCGCAGAGCTCAGGATCGTTATTCAAGGCCAGCCACACGTGGGGCAGGCTTGGGACGTTCTCCGTCAAGGTCAAGGCCATCGATTCAGCTGGCAAGGAATCCCCATGGTCCCAGCCCACAACGGTGGAAGTCAAACTCCCATCAACGATAACGATCGCCACTTCGCTCAGCGCCGTTGCCAGAGGCGAGAAGCTGGCGGTCAACGGGTCAATCAATCCCCCACACGCATCGGTTGTGACCTTGACTTACAGGAAACCCGATGGCTCGCAGATCATCGTGCAGGTTAAGAGCGACCAGAACGGAAACTACAACGACGTAATAGCTCCCAACGCTGTTGGCACCTGGAGCGTGCAAGCATCTTGGAATGGGGACGACAACCATTTCGGTTCTTCCACATCTCCCATCACATTCGGCGTTGACCCAGCCCTATGCAGCGTAACCTTCGAATCCAATGCCACGGGGATCAGCGCACTCGTTGACGGGCTCAACTACTCATTGCCGCAATCGTTCAAGTGGCTCGAGGGAACGGCGCACGCGGTAATCGTGGAGGAGAGCCACTACTTTGCAGAAGGCGGCAGATATGTTTTCAGGAGGTGGGACGACGGGCTTTTAGATCTGTCCAGGAACATAATCGTCAAAGACCCGGCGACCTACCAGGCCATCTTCACTACCCAGTATATAGCATCGATAAAGACAGAGCCAAACTCCTCGGAAAGCGAAAGGTGGTACGATGAGGGGATCGTAATCCAGCTCTCCGTGAACTCAACGGTGATACCACAGGGCGACGGTTCAAGGCTCGTCTTCAAGGGGTGGTCGAACAACGCCTCGGAACCGACGATCAATTTGACCGTGCATGGGCCGACGGCAGTTGAAGCTCTGTGGATGAGGCAGTTCCTCCTACAGGTCAGTTCAACATATGGCCATGCGGAGGGCGGGGGATGGCACGATGAATCCTCTGAGGTAAATTTCTGGCTGCTCCCAATTGTAGTGGACTGCGGAAATGGAACTAGGAGGGTCTTTCACCTTTGGGTGGGGGAGGGCGCCGGTGGCTACTCAGGGGAGGAACCGAATAATACGCTCACAATCATAGGGCCCGTAAATGAAACGGCCACCTGGGGGACACAATACTATGTGGCCATCAACTCAACCCATGGCCAGCCACTCGGTGCGGGATGGCATGACGAATTCACGGCCACAAACGTATCGGTCGAATCGGTCGTCTACGATTCGGAGACATCCCGCTTCACATTTCAGCGATGGAAAGGATTGGTCGATGGCCAAGAGACTAACGTCACGATTATGGTGGATTCCCCCATCTCGATCGAGGCGGTCTGGCGGAGGGAGTTCTACCTCAACCTCACCTCGCAATACGGCGAGACATGGGGTGCTGGATGGTACGCCGAAGGATCGAACGCATCCTTTGGAGTGATATCTCCTCCGCCCAATATAGTAGGGTATGCATTCGATGGGTGGACAGGAGATGAAACGGCTAAAACTTTGAACGCGACAGCCCTCATGGACAGGCCGAAGAGCATGATAGCGAAATGGCACAGAGATTACACCGAAGTAGGCGTGCTATCAGCTCTAGGACTTATCGGCATAGCATCCATCATTCTGTACAGGAGAAGGCATGGAAAGGCTGTAAAGGGGGTGAAGGAGGGCGCGGTGGGGAAGACGAGTCTTGATCAGAAGTCTATTATCATTATTAATTGTCATGTAATCGATAAAAGTTATTAGCCAACGGCCTCACTCCACCGTCACCTTGGAAATCAAACTCGGTTGCTTCACAAGGCCATATGGCGAGCACACCCTCGACAGGGCATTCAAGGGCATCAAATCGGCTGGATTTAGCTATGTGGGTCTGATGCATCCAGGCATGTTGACACCAAACATGGCAAGGGCTGAAGTTGATCAACTTCGAGAGACTCTACAGCTGAATCATCTAGTTCCTTTGGCGACCTGGGGTGGATTTAGAACAGATGAATCAGGCATCTCTGACTTCAAGAAGGTCATCGACATTGCTCGTGACATTGGGGTAAAGACCATTCTCACCGCCGGCCCATGGCCATATCTGGAAGGCATAATCGTCAGGAAACCCACCAGCCAGTGGATGAGGGAGATAGATGAATTCTTTCAAGCCATGAAAGCGATATCCTCCTACGCAGCTTCCAATGGCGTTGAGGTCGCCCTAAAGCCACATGCCGGCATTACTGGTACCGCCAAGGAATGCCTTGAAACGATGGAGAGGATCGATTCCAAAAGCGTGCGCATCTGGTATGATCCCGGAAATGTGATCTTCTACGAGGGCCTTAGGCCTGAGGATACATCAGACGACCTTAGAGTCATCGCCGATTACGTTACTGGCTTGTGCGCAAAGGACATCGTGGGTGGCAGAGGAGGAAGAATAGTAGCTCCCGGGGAAGGGAAGATAAATTACAGAGAAATTTTTAGGGTCTTAAGGGAAGTTGGATTCGTGGGTCCTTGCGTCGTTGAAACAGCAGTTCCTGAAGCAACTCTGCCTGAGGAGATAGACGCGCTTCTCAAATCCTCTTGTGAATACCTGAGGGCCATGGCTGAATAGCTTTCGTCGAATCATCTAACAACATCGAATGCGTTTGTATAGATCTATGCAATCCTCAAATTATTATGAAGGGTGAAAGAACGCTGTATATCGTGATGCTTAGGACAGCTGTAGAGAGGGGCGTAGCTATCCAAGTTATAATCATGCGTACTATCGTTCCCTTATTCACCCCACTTCTATCTTTTACGAGCCCAACGCCTATTATAGCTCCCACGCTGGATATAGATGTGGAGACCGGTAGTCCATAACCGATCAACGTGTAGGGAATTGTTACAAACAAGAAGACGACCAACGCGTTAGCGGTCTCGGCTGAAAGCCCAGATAAAGGGTCTAGACGTACTATCCTATATGCGACGGTCGCCACTACCCTCCCTCCCCAAGTCAGTCCGCCTATTGCTATGCCCAATGCACCAAGTGCGGCAAGCAGTACCATCGTGGTGTAGTCAGGCATGTTGCCGATCTTTTGCGCCACGGTGACGTAGACACCAGTTGCATTGCCCACGTCATTGGCCCCAAAGGAATAAGCCGAAAAGCAGAGCGAAACTATGAAGAGGAAGGTTATCACCCGCTGAACCTTTTTCTCGTCGATATATCTGCTGAAAACCCTCCTAAGCGCCACGTATAACAGCACGGCCAGTGCAGCTGAAAATAGTGGGGAAACGATCCATGCGATAACTATTTGCGTGAGCAACCTCAACTCAACTGAGCCATGCACTATCAAGCCGTAGCCAATGATGCTCCCGATAACAGCGTGAGTGTTCGAGATCTCAAGGCCCTTCCATGTACAGAACGTCACCCAGATGCACGCGGCTAAAACCACTGTCATGGCGCCGAGGAGATCGATGCTCGGCACAAGGCCTTTCCCGATAGTCGATATTATCATGAATCCCTGAGTTAGAGCTCCGATCGTCGAGAATATAGCAAATAGGATTAAGGCCTTCTTCAATGAGATGACGCCTGCACCTACGGCGCAACTCGTAGGTGTAGCCGCGTCGTTTGCACCAAGGGCCCAAGCCATATAGAAAGATAACGCAAGGCCTGCGCCCAAGAGCACGTACGTCAGGCTCAAAAAAGATGCCTCTATGAGTAACTGATTTCCATGGTCCTTATCAAGTCTGCTACGTCTTCAGACTTGTCAGCAACATTCTCCATATTATCGACAGCCTCTTTCAGCATGAGCCAAGAACTGAAGCTTTTAGCTTTATCTCCGAACTTGATGATTTTCACCAGTAGTTCAACTCTATGTTCATCTATTTTCTCTTCTAGCCTCTCAAGCTCGTCTGCCAGCTCGGCCACCTTCCTAGGTTCCTCTAGGAGCTTTTCAATCCCCCTTTTCATCTCATCCACAATTTCCACAAGCATGTCTGCGAGCTGTCTTAATCCTGTCTTGATATCGTCCCCGAGATCAGTGGATGATGAGAAATTGATCTTCCTGGCCGCGGATTTAGCATTTGCACCTACGTCATCGACAGTTAGCACAAGTCTCATCACATCCTCTCTATCCATCGGAAGGAACGGTCCCTTTGACAATTCCTCAAGAACCTTCCTCTTTACTTCATCCGCTTGACGTTCGTTGTCAAATACATTACTAAAGGCATTCTTCGCTCCCTCTACATTGCCATCACAGAAAGAGAAGACGACCTGTCTCATCTGTATGACTACCTTCGAAATCTCCTCTGCGTGGATAACGCAAAGGCGCATTACTTCCTTCTCCTTTTGTCTCCCAAACCAAAGAGCCATTGGGCTATGGGCTTCCAATAACTATCTTAAGACTTTTCTCCTAATCAGAAGCCTTCCATCAAGAAAGCAATGCAATTAGGGATCTTAGCTTCGCGAGGACGGGAAAGGTCGATAGGGGGCGTCTGCGTCGTTGAGAAATGGGGGGATAGGGGAGGATTGGCATCACGGCCTGCTTTGGGAGGAAACCAGACGATTTATTCTGCCAAATATCCTATACTATCGTAACCGCTGTTCCGCTTGCAACGCTTCGGTGTATGGCGACGGCTATGCTCGTGGCGATCCTGCCCTCTTCCCCAGATGCATATCTTCCCGCTAGGTCTTGAATTTTTCCACCGGACTGCAAGAATTCGATGTTCTCGATGAAATCAGCGATGCTATCAATGCCGTAGCCGTAGAACGCATCCCTCCCGAACTTGTCCTTGCCTTCCCTTATGAAATGGGTATTGAACGTCTTAGTCCCTTCGCTCGTGGTGCACGACTCGACTCCCCGGTTCTGCGAATCCACCTCCCAGATCCCTTCGCTTCCGACGACCCTCAGTCCCTGATTGACGATCGCTGGGAAACCCTCGGGGATGATCCAGGATGTGTCGAAGAAGAAACTCGACCCATTGTCGAACTCGACCTTTGCCTGTATGGAATCGAAAGTGTCTACGCCCATAGATGACAGTTTACGCTTGATTCCCGTTGCATAAGCCCTTTTAGGCATGTTGCCGATGAGCCACCTTACGAGATCATAGAAGTGTATGCCCAGAAACCATGCAGGGGAGCTATTGGGAGCCCATTTGGGGAACCACTTCGAGGGCACCTCTATTGTATCCTCCATCCAGGCATAGCCGTACTCGATATCTCCGAGCTTGTTGGAATCGATCGCCCTCTTTAGTTCGATGAAATCCGGATCAAACCTCTTATGGAAATCGACCTGAAGGAGGACTTTATTCCTATATGCAGCGTCGATTATCTCGCTACAGCCCTCTACGGTAACATCCAATGGCTTCTCAACGAGAATATGCTTTCCGGCACTGGCGGCCGCGATGGCGACCTCCCTGTGGAGATGATCTGGCGTAACGACGGTAATCGCGTCGAGGCCCTCATTGCTCAGCATCTCCTGATATTTTTGGTAGCCTTTAACGTCGAAGGCCTTGTGCTGCTCCTCCAAAACCTTTGCACTAACATCCGCTAAAGCCACGAGCTTGACCCTACCTGAATGTTCGAGTTGTCTGAACGTTCTCAGATGATTAGTCCCGAACCTTCCGCCACCGACAACACCGACTCTAACGGTCATTGTGTATCGCTCCTGAAATCAACCTGTCGAGTTAATAAGATTAGTCCCAATGCATGACATTCAATCCTAAATTCGGAAATTCCAATGTAATTCATTAACGTTAAAGGAAATAAGCTGATGCAAAGGGAAGAGGGCACTCTAACCTCTGCTCAATTGCATTGCCCAGAGCGAGATCGTCGAACCGGCAAGAAGTACATCTGAAACGGAAACCTGCTCCGCATCGCTGTGAGCATATTTTAACGAACCCGCTCCGAAGGTGATCACGTTCCTGACGTTTTTTGATGGATTGAGTATCTTCGGGGCTTTAGCGTAAAGCCTGGCATCGCAGCTGACCCTCCAAGCCCTTCTCTCCTGCCCACTCAGACGAATGCCAGTGAGCCTGCAGGCGTCGAGTATCGCGCACCACGCTGCGCTCCCTTCGGAGCTTTCGTAGGCGTCGTTGTGAAGTTTATCGAAACTGGTTTCCTCGTTTATCGAGGTTGAGGTGAGCCCCGCCGTTGAGAGATAACTCCCAACTCCCTTATCGACGGCCGAGACGATCCTCGATTGTATTTCAGCGAGGTTGTGCGAGGCCGTGAATCCCTGCCCGCCCTCGAGGACGATCCTTCTATTGGGAAGATCTTTGGCCCCTGCAAGGAAAATGTCTATCGCGACTCCCTTTCCTTTAGCAAGCCTCTGTAGACCAATTAGGACGTATGCCATCTTAATGATGGCGCAGTCACATTGTCTTATGGCACCCATGTGCCCTGTCTTCCCGAAAACCTCGACATCGTAGATCATCCTCTTCCCGGGATTCCTTCTATCTAAGCTGAAGTGTCTAGCGACTTTAGGTAACCCCATTTCCTTGTCCATCTCAATGGCCTTATCGCCATACTTGGCAACGTATTTCCCAATGGACTCCTCGATATCTTCGTGCAGGCTTTTCAGATCGACCTCAGTGGATATGGAGAACTTGACATATCCGTTGACCGTTGATGGGTGCTGCCCAAACGTCACCTCCGGCCCATTGCTTACGGGTGGCGCGGCAATTATGCCATGTGAAGTTTGCACGTGCTCTTTCAAGAAGATGCCTTCGGGGGTCTCCTCAATTATCCTATCTCCTTCGGCCTCCAAGTTCAGGACGATATGGGCGAGGGCCATGAGGGAACTAACTCTGGGATCTACCGCGCCGAGGTCGACTTTGTACCAGAGAGCACCCCTATTGGCCCTATGAGGAACGAGATCCGTAATTTCTGTGACGAGAACGTTGTCGGAGGTCCATTTATCAATCAAAGACAAACTCAAGGCGCCGTTTCCCCCCGGCTCCTCATCTATTACGAAATGGGATACAACGGATCGGCCCAGGGGGTTTGATCCATCTCTCTCACCGATCTCCGACATCAGGCGCATGGCTTCGATAATGCTGACAATGGATCCCTTATCGTCGCATGCCCCCCTGCCATAAACAACTTCGGCCTCGGCCCTAACGTTCCTGAGGTATGGAGCCACTGTATCTACGTGGGAACACATGGTCGGACCGCCTGGTGTCCTGCCTTCAGCTCCATCCAAGACGACGACCAAATTGCTTCTACTTGCGTATGCCTCTTCTATGTGAAGTCCATTGGGCCTATCTGAGGTCTTGGTGTAGTGTGGAGGGGTGACATATTGATGGCCAGATATAAGTCCGATATCTACCGGGACTCGATTCACCTCGGGTCTTAGGTAGCTGCATAGAGATCCAACCTCCCTTTCGATAATTTTGAAGATCTCACCTTCATTTCGTCTCATCAGATCCACATCGGCCTTGGGAGTGTTATCTATGGAAACAAGCTCCAAGAGGAGATCCTGGGCCCATTTACGGTACTCCCCGCTACTTGACCTTGCGGTGACCTCTATGGCATATTCCCCGAGCATTCGCCCACAACCCGCGTGGGGTGCCTTAAATATTATATAAGGAAAATCGCGTTAACGTTGAACTTGCACAATGTTTATCTTAGTGAAACCGTGACTGTTTTCGGAAACGACATTTGGATGACGTTATCATCATAGGATCGGGTCCTGCGGCATTGACCGCGGCCATCTACGCACGCAGGGCAAACTTGACGACGGCCGTCATTGCGGGATCGCTTTGGGGCGGGCAGCTCATGCTCACAACCGAGGTCGAGAATTTCCCAGGTTTTCCCGATGGCATACTTGGCCCTGAGCTCATGGAGAACATGAGGAAACAGGCTGAAGGATTTGGCGCCAATATCATCTACGAAGATGCCACCAAAGTCGACTTCTCATCGAGGCCCTTCAAGGTCCAGGCGGGTGATAGAGTGCGCGAGGGGAGGTCCGTTATTCTGGCAACAGGAGCTTCAACAAAATGGTTAGGGCTTAAATCCGAGGAGCGGCTAAGGGGCAAGGGGGTATCGAGCTGCGCAACATGCGATGGTATTTTCTTCAAGGATAGACCGGTCGTCGTCGTAGGTGGTGGCGATACGGCGATGGAGGAGGCTTTATCTCTGGCCAAGATCGCAAGTCACGTCACCGTCGTGCATCGACGCGATCAACTCCGAGCCAGCAAGGTACTCCAGCAAAGGGCATTCAAGGACGAGAAGATCACGTTCATGTGGAACACGGAAGTCGTTGACATTCTTGGTGAGAGGAAGGTAGAGGGGATGCGCGTCAAGGACGTCAAGACTGGGCAGGAATCGATTCTATCCTGTGATGGAGTCTTCGTGGCAATCGGCCACCAATCCAATACGGATCTGTTTCGTGGACAGATAGAGCTCGATCCCAAAGGATACATCATAACTCGCGATGAGACGAGGACAAACGTTGAAGGCGTCTTCGCTGCCGGAGACGTTCATGATCCCAGGTATCGACAGGCTGTGACAGCAGCCGGTGCGGGCTGCAAGGCGGCTATCGATGCTGAGAGGTGGTTACAGTCCAGTTAGGTCGCGAAATTCGCAGGGCTCACTCTATCGGCGAACAAAAATAGAAAAAAACTGGGGGGAGAGTTGCCTAGAACGGCACGAAGAACCTTACCAAGAGCAGTATGCCACCGAATACACACGAGATGACAATGCCCACTATGAAACCCGTTGCAGCCGGTATCCCCGCGTTCTCGTAGAGCTTGCTGCCTCCGATCCTTAGGGTTATCGTCTTCAACACCCACGCCACAAGGCACACGGTCCACAATCCTTCGATCAGTGCGTGTCCGTCGGTAGCGAGCAGGAAGCCAAAGGGCTCTAGCGGGAACCAGACGAACCTAGAGTGCATAAAGCTGATAGCTATGGCGAACACTATGCCTGCAAACATCTGGGGCCACCAGGGATCGTAGGCTGGCATGTGTGTTAATCCGGTTGGGGAGTAGTATTCGTATAGTGACCATCCGCTCGCGGACGGCATCTTGGACTGGCCGAACGTGTAGAAGGCCCAGACCATTCCCGCAACCGAAATTATGGGTGCGATGGCTGCGATGAGGAAATGGATCTTGAAGACGTTCTTTGTGGACACCTTGTAAGCGCTGGCCATTTGGTAGGATGAGAGCGATGAGAGCAGAGCGAAGCCGTTTCCTGCACCAGCTATCGGTTGGCAGTTCAAGCCATATGAGAAGAAGGTTGAGACGAACCAATCCTGGCTCTCGACTGGAGTGCCAAGCACCGTCTTGACCCAACCCACTCCGTAGGTTGAGCCCGCGGGCGCGACGTAGCCGACAAGGGCAAATGTTCGCGTTTGCACGAAGACCACTATGATGTACATTATGACCAGCGTCAGCGACGTTGCGATTCCCGCTCCGACGGTCATTAGGGTTGCAATGATGACGATCGCAGAGCCCGCGATCATGGCATAGGCGTTCCTGTACGATACGGGCTCGGTTTTGTCGTACTCCTCCAGTCTGTCCCTGCCGAGTTTGCCGATGGCGGCGTTGAACGTCTCCACCAGATACAGCCGGTTTAAGACGACGTAGGAGATGAAGATGCCGACGGTAACACCTGCGGTCGTGAAGACGTCCCACTTGAATGGTTCACCGACTCTGTAGCCCTGTGTGCCGCACCAGACTCGGCCGCATCCGGACATCTCGAGTATGCCGCTGTAGTAGCCCATCTGGTAGGCGATCTGCATGAGAACGACGAAGACGAGGTACCATAGCCATCCCCCGAGCAGGACGTTGAGCGGTGCCATGTAGAGGATCGCGACGAATGTGGGGTTCTTGTGGAACTGGGCGAACCCAGCTATCCCCGCTAGCGGGGATGACGAGTCCAGATAGTATGTGCCCATGAGGCACGTGTTCGTCCTCCACCCGTAGATGTCGGGGAACCACGGGAACATGTACTGCAATAGGAGCGGAATCTGATAGGCTATGCCCAGTATTAAGGCCACGATGAAAGGCAGTCCAAGTCGTTCCTTGAGTGGCTTCTTGGCATTAACCTTCTCGACGAGCGATATTGCGACTTGCGTATGGGGGAATGGAACTTTCTCGACGTCGATCCAGCGCCTCCTCCAGACGACACCCCAGCCCAGGGCGAAGAACCCGCAGGCTGCGAAGAATATGCCCCACCAGATCATGGCGGGCATCCATGCGCCCCAATCAACTGGTGCACCGCCAAATATCATCGGTAGAACGGCCTCGCGGGAGGGAACCAAAAGCGTAGACCAGGGGAGGACTTCCGGAGCGAAGTTCACCCTATCGTAGATGAAGTGAGGAAGTCCTCGTCCTATGGGGAATTCGTCGTAGGATGTAAAGCTAAGAAGCGCAGTGCCCACTGAGTAGAGGTAAGTGAAGTTGGCCATACTCAATGGCCTGCCAGTGAGCTTCCCGATTACGCTCGCGGCCATTATGAGCAAAAGGGGTAACACCATTAAAACGAGCTTGCAGCCGATGGAGCCCAACGCATACCAAGCGCCGTTAGGCTGTATAGACGTATAGACGGGTCCGAAGAAGCTGATCACAACTGTGAGAACGAGTATTGGTAACCAAGGGATTTTTTCGACAGTTACTTCAGATTGTACAGTACCCAAGTTATTACACCTTACCTTTTTTCCTGTGAGGTTTGGCAATCTTTATTTATATAAAACTTTCCTAAAGCGCCACAATTACCTCCTCCGCGCAGCACCCATAGAGATATATGGTGGAAATGACTACGAGAAGGAGAAGCATAGACTCGAAGACCTTTGTAATTTGGGGAGGAAACTTGGTCCACGTCATCTGTCTGAACGAGGATTGCAAGACCATAATTCACCTCGACGATGCATCGCATTGGAACTATAAGGGTAAGACAAAATGTACAAAATGTGGGGAGAACTTCATGTTGGAGATCAAGGATGGCGAAGTGATCATGATCACGTACTCACATTCGCACGACAGATAATTATTGTCGGCTCCCAGTCTCATCATGAGGGGATTTTAACTCTCTTACTACATCTCCTTGAGCAGCTTTGAGGCGAATTCCCTTATCTTCATGACTTCGTTCGGACGAGAGAGTACCTCTCCTTTCTCTCTGGAAAGAATGCGTACCTTATCAATTATCGTGCCACCATAGGATTGGAGCCAACCGTGTAGGATTGCCTCGTGGGTCTCGAACCCGGACTCAGTCGCAACGCTCAATATACCAAATTTCTTCCTCGCGAAATACGAATGGTTAAGGTAGAAACCATGCGTTCGATCCATGAAGTCCTTAAAGACCCCTGGTGGGCTATTCCAGTAAATAGGGAGACCCAATACGATCAACGATGCCCTATCGATCTTCCCCAATAAGAAATCGAAGTCGTCACCCGTTATCGCACACCGTCCGATCTGCATGCACTTCCTGCAACCTTCGCAATGCTCGATCCTGAGGTCGGCGATTCGCAGGAATTCGGTCTCGAAACCTCCACCGTTCAGTTCCTCCAAGACCATCTTAACCGATATGTCCGTGTTGCCATCTCTCCTTGGACTTCCCGAAATTCCCAGAGCGATTGGGTTCAATATAGTCAAGGGCCCTCGATTCGAAGACTGGCATTAAGGTTTCGTTCCACTTCGTTGCCTGGGGCGTGAGAGGCTGAAATAGCTTTAAGGTGGATTCGTGGGTTAAAGCTCAAATGCACATAAGCTCGGATTGTTACGTGGGGGTCGATATCGGTGGAACATGGGTCAGGATCGTTCTGGCTAACAGGGAGAAGGTCCTCGTCGAAGTCACACAACAGACTAGGAAGCGCGGGACGGAAAGGGCCGTAAGTGAACAGCTAAGGCAGCTGATTAGATTCGCCTTCTCGAAGGCCGATCTCGATGCAAGTGGCCTCAGGGGCATTGGGGTGAGTTCCTGCGGCCCTTTTAGGGCAATGGCCTCCTTGGAGGATACACCCAACATCTGCGATGAAATTAATGGCTGGCACATCATCCCCATAATCGAGCCACTGAGGGAGGCGTTCGGAGAGAACATAAGGTATAGGCTTGAGAACGACGCCAAAGCTGCAGCGTTGGCTGAAAACCTCTTCGGTGCTGCCGTTGGAGAGAGTAATTGCGTCTATATGACGATAAGCACGGGCGTCGGCGGCGGCTTTATCGTGGACGGGGTTCTCTGCGAAGGTAAGAACGGGAATGCGGCTCACGTGGGGCACCAGATCATAGCACCAGATGGACCGCAATGTGGATGTGGCCAAAGGGGTTGTCTAGAAGCGATGGTATCTGGAAAATCGATCGCGAGGAGGGCGAGGGAAAGGCTTGAGGAGCAGAATGCGCGGAAATCCGCGATGTTGGCGCTATCCAATAACGACATTGAGGCGCTCACGTCGAAAGAGGTCTTCGACGCGGCCAGGCTCAAGGACCCTCTGGCTGTCGAAATTATAGAGGAGACCGTGAAATACCTTGGGATAGGCATCATCAACGTAATCAATGCCACGGACACCAAGGTTGTGGTTCTCGGTGGGGGAGTCATGAAAAGCTCTGATCTGATCCTCGTGCCACTCAGGCGATACATTGAGGAGCATTCCTTCACAGCGATCTCCAGAGGCACGGACATACGGCTGTCGAAACTAGGAAGCTCCGTGGGGACAATTGCTGGGCTTTCTCTAGTTATGCCCAGCGACTGGATCCAGGAATGGTTGACGACGAAGCCCTGGGAAAAGGCCTTTGCAATTGAACAATTATAGATCCTCGCGCAGTTCTACACAAGCTGAAGCCTACAGAAACTTTTTAGCCAAGCCTGAATGAGGCTGGACACAACGATGGACTTAGACGACCCTGTAGAACTTAAAAAACTCGACTCACTTGGGATGTTTGGCGCAGTTGAATCATTCCCATCCCAGATCGCCGACTCTTACGCTCTGGCCTCAAAGGTCGTATCGCACGTCGAGAAGAAGGCCTTTGACAGGGTGATCGGCTGCGGCATGGGGGGCTCCGCGATAGGCATAGAGCTTGTTAGGTCGTGGCTTCAGAAGGAACTTACAGTGCCCCTCCTCGTCGTGAGAGACTATTCATTGCCCAGATACGTAAGCGATGGGGATCTCGTCTTCCTAGCCAGTTACTCAGGCGACACGGAGGAGACTCTCAGCTGCTTAGTTGAAGCTGCGAAGAGGCGCTCTACAATGTTCTCCGTGAGTTCGGGAGGCGAGCTGGAGGTATTCAGCAAAATGCTGAACATACCTCATACTAAGATACCTAGCGGATATCAGCCAAGGACAGCCCTCGGTTTCCTCTTCGTTCCGCTGCTGGCGCTTCTAGTACATCTGGGAATAGCGCCAAGGGATGCGCTGGATAACGTCCTTGGCTCAAGCGAAACCTTAAGGGCGGTCGCTGAGAAGTGCTCGTATAGGACACCTACTCCAGAGAATCCGGCAAAACAATTGGCTCTGAGGATCTTCGGCCATTTGCCAATAGTATACGGGTATGGCATGTATTCGGGAGCGGCGTTGAGGTTTAAGCAACAGCTCAATGAAAATAGTAAGCTCTGCACCAAATGTGAATTGTTTTCTGAGCTCGATCACAATGACATCGAGGGATTCGATATCACTCCGTCCGAGATTAAACCAGTGTTAGTGTTACTTCGAAGCGAAGATGAAGAACCCCGGATTAAAAGCAGAATCGGTGAGACATCGAACATACTGAGGAACAGCGTTGACGACATAGTTGAGGTAAAGGGTGTTGGATCCGGCGTCGTGCAGCTGCTTACTACGATTCAGATCTGTGATTCCGCAAGCCTGTTCCTGGCGTGTCTCAGGGGGATAGATCCCGGCCCTGTTAAAAAGATTGAAAATCTGAAAAAGTCCCTCTCAAACGAAAGCACATTCGTCAAATCCCTAATGACAGAAGTGCACCAACTCTCAGGGCGAAGGGAGAGATAAGACGATCGCGCCAGATGGGCAAAAGAGAGATGAAACGGACAACAGTACTTAAAGTCAATGCCCAAGAACCGGAAATCGTTAAGATTCGAATAGCCGCGAGGGTGATTCGAAAAGGCGGAACCGTTGCCTTTCCCACGGAAACGGTGTACGGGCTTGGTGCTGATGTTCTGAACGCAGAGGCAGTAAAGGGGATTTTCATCGCGAAGAAAAGACCTCCCGATAACCCCATGATAGTTCATGTCGCCAATAAGGAGGAAGTTTACGAGCTTGCCAGAGAAGTCCCGAAAGCCGCTATAAAATTGATGGCCAAATTCTGGCCAGGACCTTTAACGCTCGTACTTAGGAGATCGAAGGCAGTGCCCGACATCGCCGTTGCAGGCCTAGACACTGTGGCGATCAGAATGCCAGATAGTAAGGTTGCCCTCACCCTCATTTCTGAGTCCAAGACCGCGATAGCAGCGCCCAGCGCAAACCTTGCTGGAAGACCCAGCCCAACTACCGCCGCGCACGTCATAAAGGATCTCGCAGGGAGAATTGATGTCATATTGGACGCTGGAGCCACGAGGATAGGTGTAGAGTCGACTGTCATCGACATGACCTCTACTCCTCCTCAGATCCTAAGGCCAGGAGGTACTCCATACGAAGAACTGAGGATAATTTTGGGAAGGGTGAAATTGCATCCAATCGTAATGATGGAGAAGAAAATGCATCTGGCCAGTGCTCGTTCCCCTGGGATGAAACATAAGCATTATGCTCCAAATGCCAAAGTTGTCGTAGTCGAAGGAACCCTTAGTGCTGTTATGAAGAAGGTCCAAGAAATGGCCGTTCTCTACATGAAGAAGGGAAAGAGAGTGGGCATCATGGCAACGGATGAAAGTAGATCCGCATATGATGCGGATGTCGTCAAATCCCTCGGAAGCAGGGCGGATCTGGCTACGGTTGCGAAGCGCCTATACGGGCTCCTCAGGGATTTCGATGATGATGGGGTTGACATAATCATCGCCGAAGGAATAGCGCCAAAGGGCCTCGGCCTTGCTATCGCGAACAGGTTGAGAAGGGCCTCCGGCCTTAACATAGTGAGGGTCTAGCCTTTCCCCAAGGGAAGTGAGGGGGAAAGTATTTTCAAGCATTGTAAAACCTCTCAGCTCGATGAAACCCGCGATCGTCGGGCACAGGGGTTCACCCAATATAGCTCCCGAAAATACCACCCCGTCCTTCCTTAAGGCAATAGAGCTTGGGGTGAACATCGTAGAGTTAGATGCGAGGTTGGCGGGGGATGGCACGATAGTGGTCATTCACGATGAGAGCGTTAATAGGACCACGAACGGCAGTGGGCTTGTGAAGGACCTTGATATCGGGCAGATCAAGGCGCTTGATGCTGGATCTTGGTTCAGTCACGCCTTCAAGGGAACTGCGATTCCAACGCTCGAGGAGGCCCTGATGTCAATCGACGGAAGGATTCTTACGCGGATAGAGCTCAAGGATGGCGGAATGGAGGAGATGATCCCCGTCCTAGTGAGGGAGTTGGGATTGGTTGACAAGGTCCAAGTTGCATCATTCGAGTTGGCGAGGATCAAGAAATTCCGGGAGATCTGTCCGAGAACACCCGCGGTCGCCATATCAACCGCATTTAACAAAGGGTTGCTACATTCGTCAATCGAGAGTTATGCTAATGCGTTGGCCATATTGATTAATAGATTTAGCGAAGCCGATATCTTCGAAACACACGTTCATGGGCTGACATTTGACGCTTGGCCTGTGGACGATGAAGCCCTCGCGAGAAATCTTGCATCGTTTGGCATAGACAGCATTACATCAAACAGGCCAGATGTAATCCTAAAATCTCTGAATGAAAGATTTTAAGAGTAATTAGCGTGGCGAAAGGTCAGAAGGAACAGGACGTGCTGCCCGTCGAAAGAGTACTAAAAACGTTTGCGCACGAGGTTCCAGACGTTGTCGCAGTCCACCACATAGGTTTCTCTTCAAGGGCCGCATCGTACGTCCTTGGTCACGAAGCCTACGTTGGGGGAGGAATACAGCAGTGGAGGGAGGCGGTCTCGTGCTGGGAAGGGGAGGAAGCCCATGAAAAATTCATCGAGAGGACAAGACGTGACGCGATTGAACTGGCGGAAGCCACCCAACAGGACATCGTAAGGCATGAATATTGGAGGATGAATGTCAAACCGTGCAAATTAATTGACAAATTTACATTAATGTTCGGTGAACCTGAGGGGAAGTGGGAGGTTAGGCACCTAGATCCTGAGACCGAGCTCTTCCAAGTAGTTGCCCAAAGTCCGAAGGGGGAGGAGAACTTCGAGGCTCTAGAGGATGATGTCTTGGGACAGGAGGATTCAAGTAGAGACTTCCCAACGGAAGCCAACTTCGAGGAGGTCAAGGCCATCGTTGAGCAGCTTGGAAATAACTACGCTATAAGAGTCGGAGGGGGAAGCATAGGCATACCCCTGGGTTCAAAAATCTGGCTCCAAGCGGTAATAGCTAGGCCGGATATCGTGTCTCGCCTTTTCGAGGTGCAGGCCAAGATAGCCATTAGGGACATGGGTTTACTCAGTAAGATTGGGGCGAAGCTGATATTCGGAGGAGGGGACATAGCGTCAAGCCAAGGTCCATTTTACTCACCAAAATCCTTCCGCGAACTAATGCTTCCGAGGCTCAGGAGAATAGTCGAATCATGCCATGAATATGGGATGTACTACCTCTTTGGTTCCGATGGGAACCTCTGGCCAATCGCCGACGACCTTTTTGGAAAATCGGGAGTGGATGGGTACTTCGAGATAGATAGAAGGGCTGGCATGGATCTTGCAGATCTCAGACGGAGGTATCCAAGCCTCACTTGCATAGGGAATATAAGTTCCTACACGCTGCACAGGGGTAGGGTTGAGGACGTGATATCGGAAACTAAATCATGCATCGAGGAAGCCCAGATCAATAAAGGCATAGTGGTTGGCGTTTCAAACCAAATCACGTCGGCAACTCCAAGAGAGAACGTATGTGCCATGCTCGAGACGATATCGAGGTTTAAACGGGCACGGGGTACTTCAGCGTGAGCACATGTGAAAATCGCTCTTCGATTGATGATCTCTATCTTAAATGGCATCGCCGTAGTAACTGATTTAGTAAGCCTTATCTTATACGGCGTTTTCATTCACATGGACTCAACATTGTCTGATGATGAAGGGCATGTAGAAGGTTTGCCGCCCGACCAGAGGCGCGTAAACCGTCTACTTAGGTGGGGGTCCGATCATCCTGGCATTACACCTTCGATTCCAAAGATAAATCGCGAAAGTTGGATTTTGGAGATAACTGGGGAAGTTGAAATCCCGCTGCAATTAAGTTGGAATGGCCTGTTGAAATGGCCGAAATATGAGTCAGTGAGCGACTTCCACTGCGTCGAAGGTTGGAGCGTCGTAGGTTGTAGATGGGAAGGGATTTCCTTAAAGTACATCCTTGAACAGGTTAAACCAAAGGAAAGTGCGACATCCGTTACTTTTGAATGCATGGACGGATATACAACTTCACTCTCGATTCAGGATATTTTGAAAGAGGGCGTACTCCTAGCCTATAAACTTGATGGGGAATACCTTGAAGCTGGCCTGGGTGCGCCCCTTCGGTTGGTAGTTCCCAGCAAGTATGCCTACAAGAGCGCCATGTGGATAACGAAGATGACATTCACGTCTAAAAAGGAGCTAGGATACTGGGAAAGACGGGGATACAGCGATACAGCGGATGTGTGGAAAAATGAACGGTATCGGCGTAGCGAATAAATTCCTGATCTGCTCGTTATCCAGCCTCACAGTTCACCCCCCCTCCCCGGGGTACTGAAGTGAAAATTAAAGCCGTTTATGGCGCGCTCTTTCGTTTTGTACGATTAGCGCGCAGAGAGAGTTGCAAGGAAATTCTCCATGATGAGCTATACTTCGGTTCCTTGTACGCAAATTTGATATAGATATGAACGACATCTTGGCCAACCAATGAGGCAAAGCTGGGGAATATGATAAACCAAGATGAAATCAAGATAGTCGAACTTACAAAGGATGATGCACATCTGACCGAGCTGAAGTCTAAGTACTCCACATCTACCTACTATGATCTGTCAGTCTGGCGCGAACCTGGGGGCTGGAAAATGGAGTTATCTATGAAATCTCTTGAAGAGACAGTTGAGAGGAATTACAAAGGGAGGCTGTTCGAAGACCATGTTGAAGAACCAAGGGTCTTTGTAGCGGTTTTAAATGACAAGCAAGTCGGCTGGATCGAGTTAGGCTATGACAGGTGGAACAATAGGATGCGTGTTTGGGAGTTTCTTGTGGAAGAAGCGCATCGTGGAAAGGGTATAGGGACATTGCTTATGAAACAAGCCCTAAAGGTCTCAAAAGAAAAAGGAGCGAGAATGTTAGTCCTTGAAACACAGACATGCAATGTTCCAGCAATCAGTTTTTATCTGAGGTTTGGGTTCGAACTGGTTGGTTTTGATATTGCGGCGTATTCCAATGAAGATGTAGGGAGAAAGGAAGTAAGGTTAGAACTGGGGCTAAAATTGTAATCAGCACACAGTCGGTGCAGTACAATGCATATCTTTCTACGAGCGTGACTGCTATAGCACGGGTTAGTTTGTTCATTTTTGTCTCTTAAGCAGTAGAAAGCTACAACACCAATAAGCTTCGCCATAACTACGACATATGAGAACTATCTTTGCTACCAATGCTTTGGCTGTCGTCTCACTTTGTTGTGTATAGTCGTTATTAAGGTCGGTAACGGTTAGGCTTGTGTGATCAAAAATAATATATATTTGTAATGTACCTCCGTCATGAAAGGAGAAGGAGACGTTGGGTACAACCGAAGAGAGGAAAATGGAGAAGGTTCCCTGGATCCCCCTTGTGTTATTGACAGTAATCATTTCATTTCTCGCGATGGCTTCCTTTAGGCTGATGACTCCGCAGGGATCGTGGTGGATGTGCAAGTATAACTTCGGCATAATTTCACGCGTGACCTGCGTTGCAGTTTACCCATATCTCCTTCTGATGCTGGTTTATCCACTCCGCAAACGCCTCAACCCCAGCACCTTGACCTACCTTTACACTGCCGGCATCATGGCATCCTTCACTCTGGGTTTCGGGTACGAGGATTGGGTTTTGCAGTTCGCACGCCCAAGGATCTATGACAACATCGGCCTTCTGAATGTCTGGTGGGAGCCACCTCTTGGCTCCATTGAAGCCATGCTAAGCGGCGGCATCGCTACCGACTGGGTCGCATGGGGGCCGATAGTCTCCATCATAAGTCTCCTCTACCTCAGTTTCTTCTTCTTCACCTCTTCGACCGTCCTAATTTTTAGGCGCTCGTGGCTCGACATAGAGAAGATACCGTTCCCCCTTGCCCTAACTGGTTTCGAGACCATGAAGCTCATGCAGAGTGGTGATGAGAAGAGCTACGGTGGAAAGAGGCTTTTCTTCGTTGGGGTGCTCCTGGGTTTCATCTACGTGGTTCCGGTCTTCATGGCAAAGACCTTCCCGTGGTTCCCCGACATCTACTCCTCTAATTTGATCTGCCCGACTGGCGCGTGGCACCTGCCAGAGAACCACCCACTCGGCTCCGTCATCGTCGGTTTGGCATCTGTATCGGTTGACCCGATGGCCGTAGCGATATTCCTCTTGGCACCACTCAGCGTGTCTTTCAATGTCTGGTTCTGGACCCTCGTCATGCTCATACTCGAGCAGATAGCGTTCTACATGGGCTACTACACGGGCGCCCCTGGAATGAGCGGCGGCGCGAAGCTCTGCTGTACGGCTGGCCTCGGCACGGGCCCACCGTTCTACTGGCCCATCCCCAGCATGCTCGGGGGATTCCTTGCCCTGACCGTGATGTACATCTTCCTGCACAGGGGCTACGTGCTCGAAACGCTTAGGCTTGCCATAGGGCGTGTCTCAAAACCGGAGTATGAAGAAAGCGAGGCCATGAGCTATCGGTCAATGTACATAATCCTGATCCTGTCCGCAATCGCGGGCATCTTCAGCCTAATGATCCTTGGTGTTAATGCCCTGGCTGCGTCCATCATCCTGCTCACAAGCTGCTTTGCCACATGGTTTGCTATGACCCTTATACTGGGCATGGCTGGCTTCGGGGCGTCCGACACCCGCATGTGGGCCGTGGGGTACATGAGGCTCGTTTGGCCCGATCCGTCGACCGCAACGCTGAACCTAGACTACGTAATGAGCCACCTCTGGGCCGCTCAGGGAGCAAACGTGGTCACGTATGGCTTTGGTAACGGTTTTTACGCAACGGCCCTCTCGCTAAAGATGGCCAGCCTGACGGGGACGAGCAATAGAAATACGTACCTCGTCTCAGCGGTGTGCATGTTGATCTCGGTCCCGATAGTGCTCGCATCCTCGGTTTGGTTCGTAAACACATACGGTACCAAGGTTCTCTCCTACTTCACCTGTTCCATTCAGGACCAGTGCGAGGCCAATCCGGTCGCCCAAACCAGTAGGCCATCTGTCTCCATCTATGCAAGTTATGGTGCAGCCGGCTTCTTCCTAACTGCCCTCCTGTCCTTCCTGCATGCGAGGTTCGTCTGGTTCCCGTTCGAGCCCATAGGCTTCATCATAGCGTTGTCCTTCTCGGGCCAGTGGAGCGGGGCGTGGAGCGCCTTCCTCGTCGCTTGGGTCGTGAAGACGATATTGCTGAGGGCTGGCGGCAGCGCGCTGTACGAGAAGTACGCCCTGCCCATCGTCGGTGGCTTCATAACGGGCACGGTCTTGGCCAGTACCGTCGCGATCGTCATGGGCATGGTAAGGTTTTACATTCCCTTCTGATCCCCTTCCATTGCCCCCGTGATAGCCATGAGGTCTAGAGAGAGCATCATCCGGGCGCTGGAGCTGGAGGAGCCCGATACAGTGCCGACATTCGAGATGATAATAGATCCTGTTGATACGGTCAGGGCCATCCTCGGAAGGGAGCCGATCTATGGGAACACAAAGCACCTTTTGGAAATGCAGACGCGCGGGGGCATCTCGGAGGGCAAACTCGAGTGGGTCAACAGCCAGTGGGTAAGGGATCAATACGAATTATATTGTAAACTGGACCTGGATATGATCCGTTTCTGGGAGTGGGGGTTCAATCCGGCCAAGTCCATCGAAAAGATAAGCGACGAGGAGTGGGTGATCGATGGGGGCAGATATGCTTTCAAGGGAGGGACGCTATGGAGGAGGGATCCAGTAGGGGGTGCTGTGTCAAAGGGACCGGAGGCGGTCCTCGAATGGATGAGGAGGCACGGTAGGGATTCGATAGAGATGGCTGGAAACATGCAGTTTCCGAGCATGAACTATATGACGAAGCTCAACAAAGAGGACAAGTTTTTGCTCGTGGATGTGGGCTGCATCTGGGGGGTGGAGGAGATAACAAGCTTCGAAGAGTTCCCAATATATCTGCCGTGGTATTATGCCCACCCCGACGTGGTCGAGAGGATGCACCGCTTCATGGCCGATGTCGTGATCGAGCGGGCGAAGGCGGCCATCGACAATGGCGCTGACGGCGTACTCAGCTGCGAGGATTTCGGGTACTCGACCGGCCCATGGGTGTCCCCGCAACATTTCCGCCGATTCATCTTTCCCGGACTGAAGAGAGTCGCGGATGCCATAAAGAGGAGGGGCTCTTTCTATGTAGTTCACTCCGACGGAAATAATGAACCATTGCTCGAGATGTTAGCGGAGGCCGGTGTGGATGGATATCAGTCCATAGACATACTGGGGGGGATGGACTTGGCCGATGTCAAGAGGAGGATCGGGGATAAGGTATGCCTAATAGGGAACGTGGATCTCCAACTGCTCAAGAATGGCACTACTGCGGAAATCGAAAGGGATGTGGAGAGGTGTATCGATAGCGCGGCCGAGGGTGGAGGCTATATACTCTGCTCATCAGGTAGCATGCTCGAATCCAGCCCAGGGAACTTGATGGCGATGGTGTCCCACGCCAGGAAGATAGGCAGATACCCCCAGAAAGGCATTATAGGGTAACGTTATCGAGCAGATGGGTCCTGTAGGAGAGGCAGGACGAAATCGCGTGATCTGGATCAGTGGGAAGTTCACCCGCGTAAAATCACCTCTCATTTTACTATTCATCCTCTCTCACTACATTATGAACTAAAGGTTCCCCAACATCGTGTACAGAACTTGTAGACGGCATCATTGGCATAAATTATAAAAGAAATGGTTGTCACAGAATAAAGGCAAGAGATCAATTAGGAAGTGAAGAGAGATGGGTGCGAAGCTTGTTGCCTACGAATACGTACCTTTTGGGTTCGAGGTGGTCATTGACAACAAAGATTTGGAGATGGGGAAGATCTGGAACCTCTGGCACAACATTAAGCTAAGCGATGATCCTGAAAGCTGGGACAGCGAGATCCACCTAGTCAACAAAATGCAAGGCAGGTTGGGTAAATTAACAGCAGATCAGCGATTGATACGCGCTCAGATGGCTGAGTTCTGCCGATTGCACCCTCTATTCCCGCGAAGCATTGAGATCCTCTGCAAGGAGATAGTTGCTTCTCCAAGCCCGCGAAGATAGGATGCGAAGGCCGTGACCTATTAGATTCCCTCGGTTACCATGATCAGACCAGTTTGAACGAACAAAGAAAAGGGATCATTTCGGATTACGTTAGGGCTCTCGAGAAATGGCTAAGGCGAGGTTGGTCGGAAACCTTAATCGAGTCCAAGGTCTTCGGTTTTCTGGGCCAACCGACGGATAGCAAGGTGGGCTTTGTTGAGGCGCTCACTCAAATGACCGATTCAGATGAACCCTTCGTGTCTTCTCTCATGAAGCTGACAGAGGACGCGTGCAAAGAGGCATGCAAGGATTTTCAAATCCAAGCGCACGCAGGCTACCTAGGTCGACCCTTCAATTGTTTCAAATGCTTATCGGATGAAGACATCATTACGAAGTGTCAGTGTTGTTACTCCATGCTCTTTGATTCTGGTCTTCTGTGCGTCGGTACAGCTGGTGAGTTGAGGTTGATGCTTGGCGAATTCAGACGTTTTGTAGAAGAAAACATACTATTGTACTCGCCCGCCATCAATTCTTGGTTGAAGGAAGAACCGCCGAAAGATGCGTGGTTGAAAAGTGCGCGTTACGTCACCGCAAACGGTGCTTTGGAAATTGTTGACGATGTCCGTTCTTCACTTGGAAAAAGGAACGAAGTGAAGGAATGGTTGGCCGCGTGTCTGTTAAAGACCGTGAAGGATAATCAGAGGTGGCACAAGAGGACTGAGCTGATCGATGACTTTCCAGAGGCAACTTCGTGGTTTAGGGAAGCGTTTCTGTGAGGCCGATCTCCTCGTTAGAAGTTGGAATTAGATCCTTCCGTTTTCTATCCCCCCTCACTTGCATCATGGAGTCATGGACGCTGGATAGGTTAAATCCATCTAGTTTGAATTGCTTCATCCCCTTCCTCTTTGCCTATTTTTACCCTCCCTTCAACAGAATAACTCTATTGGTGCCTTTTATACTCGGTCCCAATGACAAGTTTAATTTCATGACGTGCACAATGGTGGTGCGGGTATCCATGAATATACTCATAATGGGCGCACATCCTGACGACCCGGATTCGGGTGCTGGAGGCTTGATGGCTATATTATCGGAGAAAGGTCATAGCGTATCTGCCGTATCATTCACTAGGGGTGAGCTTACAGGCAGAATGGAGAGCGTCGAGGAGAATGGCAAGCGCAACGTGGAGGAGGCCTTACAGGCCTTCCAGCTATTAGGAGCGGAGGTTGAATTTTTGGATTTCATCGATGGGGCGTTATGGCCAACAGAGGAAGCAGTTGGCAAGGTCAGAAATCTCATAGAGGAAAATGGGCCCTCTCTAGTCATAACACACTGGCCTATAGATACGCATCCGGACCACAGGGCTGTAGGAGCCATAACCATCAGTGCCATCCAGAGTTCGAAGGTCGACACTACGCCTGCCCTATACTTCTACGAGGTCATGAGCGGCATACAGAGCAGGTGCTTCATTGCGGGCACCTATGTAGATGTCACCCAAAAGGCCGAGCTAAAGAAAAGAGCCTGCTATGCCCATAAGAACTGTTTTCCAGATACATGGTATCCAGTTCACGAGAAGATGATGGAGTTCAGAGGTTTGGAGATGGGCGTGAAATACGCTGAAACGTTTGTGGCATATAATAAGGGCGAAGTGCCCAAACTTGGGAATTTATTAATGAATAATTACCTGATCAGGACATAACGCGCTAGCCTAGTGTAAAAAGGGATATGGGTTCCGTTCATCCTAAATCAACATTTATCGCCTCCTTCGTATAAATCTCGCCTCCAGATTCGACGAGAAGGTCTCGAGGAATATGAAGACAATTATCAACAAAGCTAGAAGGAACACTATAATCTATCGTCATGTAGGGAATATGAACCTCAGGTCTGGAAGGTTGTCTTCTCTATTGAACCTTATGTTACTGACTGACAGACAGAATATATGCCCAAATATAGGGAATCAAAGGGCGTAATGTTGAACACGTTTATATAAAGGAAGGTTCGTGTGAGGATTAAATATATGATCGCCTCCTCGACCACCGTTAGCTTCGCAATAGATACTGAGATCACGCCAGCGTACTTCGATGACCTCATAAAATTTTTCTATCAGCAGTATATCCTTCCACACGAAGAACGTTTCATGAATGTCAACCGAATGGAAGTCGATAACAACTACGCTCTCTCCTTCACGTTTCAAGGACCTGGTGGAAGGGGATACGTTGATGTTGTAATTAGGGCTGGACAACCAGTCCAAGTGAAAATGACGCCAAATGATCAGAACTTTCCCAAAGAGGCGATAGATCAGCTCAAAGAAGACCTAGTCATTGGCGTCAAGTTGTTTGAGGAGCAGATCAGGAGGACTACGTTATACTTCGCGTGGGTCGAGGGCGGGGAGGTGATACCGGAGATGGCTCCAGGGCGGAAAAGCATCATCGCCAGGTTATTCTCGGAGAGCATGTTGGTGTTCTTCATAATATTCATGGCGGCCAGCATCATCCTATTCGCATTTTTAGGGGCATACGCTCCAATAGCGCTCGTAGCGCTCCAGTTCGTAATGATCCTTTTCTCCGATAAAATTATAATGAGGACTGGAGATTGGCGTATTACCGAGAAGAACACAGACGTTCATCTTTTTGAGTACCACATGCCAATCGGAGAATACAGGGAATTTCAAAAAAAGTATAGTAGAAACACGTTGATCAAAATAAAGGAAGAGATCTACAAGAAAACGATACCCTTTAACAAGCCCATAGATTGCGAGGCAGTTGGGAATGTACTTTCTTCGTACGGATTTAAGTGCGAGCCGGGTAACATGATGACAAAAAAAGTAAATGTCTATGAGATCATAAAAAAGGCAGCGGGGATATTCGGGCTTCCAATACCCAAGATTGTCATCGCCAACACCACGGTTCCAAACGCGGCGACCGCAGGGCCAGCCCCAACCCATGGGGTGGTGCTCATAACTACTGGCCTTTTGGTCCAACTCAAGGACGACGAGATACTGGGCGTAATCGGGCACGAATTCAGTCACCTCAGGGCAAGGGATCCTTTAACCCTTTTCGGGTTAACCTCTGCCGAATTCCTACTCAGGATATACGTCCTCTGGCCTTTGGTGTATGTGTTCGGATTCCTCTATCTTTTCCTCGCTTTTGGTGTGATCTACTTCATAGCGAAGTTCTTCGAATCTCGGGCCGATCTCGAGTCAGCTATTAAAATTGGGCAACCTACGATCCTAGCTGAAGCATTGGAAAAGATCGGATACCGTAGATTACAGTCCGAGAGGATGCCCTCCTACAGGATCCAGGAATGGTTCGGGTGGGATCCGCATCCTCCGATCTACTTCAGGGTTGCGCGATTGGAGAATCTGGGATCCTCAGACAAAGTGAAACATCCGCTGATACAATCCATAAAGGACAACATACGCGGCTTATATGCAGCTCTGCGCTGATAATCGTAGTGTCCACAAATTATGCGGACGGTTGGAGACCGTACCAAAGCCGCACATGACATGACCTCTGGATCGAGATCGAGACATGCAGAGCGCGCCATAGATGCGGCGGTCTCAAAAGACTTAAGTCGCGACGTTCACAGGATGTTTGAGGACATGGGCTAAAGGGAGATCGGATGTCCGGTAAGCTCATTCTAAGGCATGATAAGGCGCAGAATGCGGGGATGGACCCTAGCATCATCAAAGAAGCGAGCAACCTCATAAGGAGCGCCATTAATGAAAACGCCTTCCCCGGAGCTACTTTCCTAGTTGCTCGCAAGGGCGTTATCGTCGCACACGAGGCCTATGGGGATGCGGTATCGACGCCTCCCGAGATGTCCAGGCCCATGAAGTTGGATACGATCTACGACATGGGTTCCATAACCAAACCAGTGGCTACAGCAACATCACTGATGATCCTGCTTGAGAGAGGAAAAATCACGCTGAGCGACACTGTAAGTCATTACGTGCCGGAATACACGGGGGGAAAGAAGGAGGGAACCACGTTGTGCGACCTTTTAACACATACCTCTGGACTACCTGCTTGGAAACCACTTTATGAGGTGTGTAAGGGCAGAGAAGATTTCCTTCACGAAATATGCCGAATGGACTTGGAATATCAACCGGGGGAAAAGGTCGTCTACAGCTGCCTGGGATTCATACTGTTGACCTTCATCCTTGAGAAAGTCATGGGCGAGAACCTCGGCTCCTTTGCCAGAAGGGAGGTCTTCTTACCACTGGGGATGAAAGACACCCTGTTCAACCCCCCAATGGCGATGAGGGAAAGGATAGCGGCGACAGAGAGATGCAAATGGCGGGGACGCGTGCTCATAGGGGAGGTTCACGACGAAAATGCATTCGGCATGGGTGGGGTGAGCGGCAATGCTGGCCTTTTCTCGACCGCGCTGGATCTTGCGATATTCGCGCAGGCGTTCCTGAACGAGGGGGAATACGGAGGCACTAGGGTTTTGAGCCCCTTGTCTGTGAAGTTGATGACCGAGAACCACACAGAAAAACTCAATGAACCGAGGGGAATAGGTTGGGCTCTTAAATCCAAGAGGGGATCCTCCGCTGGCGACTTGTTATCGAACTCATCATTCGGTCATACGGGCTTCCCAGGAGACTCCCTCTGGATCGACCCAGTGAATGAGCTCATCGTAGTCCTTCTAACGAACAGGGTCCATCCTACAAGGGAGAACGACGCCATCCTCCGAGTTAGGTCGCCCTTCCACAATATCATCGCTTCTTCCATCGTTGCTTAGAACACTTTTCTGGCTCGCATTCTATTCAATCGTTCTTTTTTATCAAGTCGATATCCGCATGACGAAAGGCAACCATGATTACGGAAAGAAGGGACCTGACTAAACTAATGACCTGCCGCATCGGGAAGAGTTCCCACGCGCGGTGCGGCAGCGCCTACATCGAGCCCTGTGCCTTATAATGGTAAACCTAAATATCGAATATCTACGCCACAATGACGGCTGCGATGTCAAAGCTCGGGAGCTACATCCTAACGATCGACGAAGGAACTACGAGCGTAAGGTCTATTGTCTGGAACCGATCTGGGATTCAGATATCATCGAGCCAGGAGGAGATAACCCAGATCTATCCACGGCCGGGCTGGGTTGAACACGATCCCTCCGAGATATGGCGCTTGACGCTGAAGACGATAATGACAAGCGTCGAACGGGCAAAGATCACGACAAGGGATTTGTCGTGCATTGGTATAACAAATCAAAGGGAGACAACGGTATTGTGGGACCGAAAGTCCGGCATCCACGTTCACAACGCAATAGTCTGGCAAGATCGAAGGACATCGGACATGGTTGAGGGGATCAAGGAAGAACATGGGGGGTTTCTGAAGGGGAGGACAGGTCTCCAACCCGACTCCTATTTCAGTGCCGTAAAGGTCAAGTGGATAATGGAGAATTATCCGGACATAAGGGAACGGTGTAGACAGGGGGAGATCTGCTTTGGCACCATCGACGCATATCTCATCTGGAAGCTCTCAGGAGGGAGAGTACACGTCACGGATTACTCAAATGCTTCAAGGACAATGCTCTTCAATATATATCGTCTCAAATGGGATCAGGAGATACTAGAGGCGCTTAGAATACCGAATGGGCTCATTCTACCTGAGGCCAAACCCTCGAGCTTCATCTATGGCCATACCGACTCGGATATAATTGGTGCCTCGGTCCCGATATCGGGGGATGCGGGAGACCAACAAGCGGCCCTATTCGGTGAGGCGTGTTTTGAAGCGGGCATGGTAAAGGCTACTTATGGAACTGGCAGCTTCATCCTGATGAATACAGGCAGCGACCCTCGCCCCTCAAAGGATCTCCTGACAACAATAGCCTGGGGTTTAAAGGATGGTGAGGCCAACTATGCATTAGAGGGGAGCATATTCGCCGCAGGCGCAGCCGTCCAATGGCTTAGGGATGGCATTCACGTGATATCGGATTCCGCCGAGACGGAGGAGCTTGCCCGATCCGTTCCTGACAACGCAGGCGTTTACTTCGTGCCCGCATTCGTAGGACTGGGGGCTCCCCACTGGGATCAGTACGCGAGGGGATTATTGGTAGGTATCACAAGGGGCACTAGCGTAGCTCATATATGCAGAGCTGTCTTGGAGTCGATCGCATACCAAGTGAAAGACATCGTTGATATAATGCGCACAGACTCTGGCTACAAAGTGGACCAACTCAGGGTTGATGGTGGGGCCTCTAGGAACGACTTCCTGATGCAATTCCAATCGGATGTAACGGGGCTTCAGGTAGTAAGGCCTAAAGTGATCGAGACGACATCGCTGGGCACGGCATATCTCGCCGGACTGGGAGTCGGCATTTGGGAAAGTGTCTCAGAGCCCAGATCGATGTGGGAGTCCGAGAGGACATTCAGGCCCTCCATGAGGAAGGAGGAGATGGAGGAACTCGTGAAGCGTTGGGATGAGGCCGTGAAGAGATCTTTGGGCTGGGCTAAGGTGTAATGCCCGCTTGACATACAGGGCAGCGATAGTAGGCGCGGGCATCGTCGGTTCGGCGGTGGCGAGAGAGCTTACGAGGTACGAGGAATTCGATGTGCTCATCATCGAAAAAGAGTACGATGTTGGGTGGGGGACGAGCAAGGCCAACACTGGCATAATCCATGCCGGTTATGACGATGAACCCGAGAAGTACCCTCGGAGGGCAAAGCTGTGCAGGATAGGGAACGAGCTCTGGCATGAATTAAGCAGAGAGCTTCAAGTGCCGGTTGAATGGTGCGGAGCACTGGTTTTAGCATTCGATGAGCGCGATAGAGGCGTCTTAAGGGGGCTTCTATCCAGAGGAAGGGAGAATAAAGTGCCTTCGCTAGAGATCATCGAAGGCGATTTCTGCTCGGATCTTGAGTCCAACATCTCGAAGGACGTTGTGGAAGGGCTATGGGCGCCCACGAGCGGCATAATCACCCCCTACGAGGCCGTGATAGCACTCATGGAGAACGCGGTCGATAATGGCGCACGACTTCATCTTGAGACCTTGGCTAGGCAGATCGTTGTAAGAGATGGGACAGTTGTCGGCGTCGATACGGACGAGGGATTTCTGGAGGCGGATATCGTCATCAATGCAGCTGGCATGTACGGCGATCGATTGTCGAGGACCGCAGGGATTTCGGATTTCTCGATAAGGCCCAGAAAGGGCGAATACCTCCTATTCGACAGGGACGTAACTCCGAAGGTCCATATGACCCTCTTCCACACGCCTCAACCCACGACTAAGGGCGTTGTCGTGACGCCTACGACCGAGGGGAACCTTCTGGTTGGACCAAACGCAAAGGACGTCAAGGAGTACGAAAGAGATGCTACGATGACCACTAGGGACGGATTGGATGAGGTCTGGGAAGGGGCCTCAAGGCTTGTGGCCAAGTTGCCTAGAAGGAACATGGCGATGAGGACCTTCGCAGGCCTTAGGCCAGAGCCGAATCATGGGGATTTCATCGTTGAGGCATACGAAAAACCAGAAGGGCTTGTCAACTGCGTCGGCACGAGATCGCCAGGCTTAACGTCGGCACCGGCCATCGCGAGGGAAGTCGTCAAGCTCCTGAAGGAACGTGACTTCAAGCTGACGATGAGGGAGAAATGGAAGTCGAGTAGAGAGGCCATTCGGAAGTTCAGGCTCGTCCCATCGCAGGAGAAGGATGGGCTGGTCTCAAGCGACGCAAGTTATGGCAAGATCGCCTGTGCTTGTGAGATGGTGACGGAGGCCGAGATCAAGGAGGCGATAAAACGGGGCGCTAGGACCTTCGACTCCGTAAAATTCAGGACGAGGGCCGGCATGGGGCGCTGCCAGGGTTCCTTCTGTTTGGCAAAGGTCTTGGCATTGCTGAGCCAGGAGATGGGTGAGCCCCCTGAGGCCATCATGCTGAAAGGCAAGGGCTCGAATATCGTTCATGGCCCAATAAGATGAGAACGTTATGAAAGAACGCTCAGCAGGCGCAATCGTAATCGGTGGCGGGCCCTCTGGAATGGCAGCGGCATCTTCCTGTAGAGAGGGGGGGATAGGAGAGGTGTTATTGGTCGAGAGGGAAGGGGCGCTCGGGGGCATCCTGTCCCAATGCATACACCCGGGATTTGGGGTCCTTGAGCTGAAGGAGGACCTTACCGGCCCGGAGTTCGCGGAGAGGTTGGAGAGGCAGGTCCATGACCTCGGCGTTCAGGTGCTCTTGGATAGTTACACGAACAGGCTTAGTTATGAGAAAGGGCAAGGGATCTCGATCTGGTGCATAAGCCCGAGGGGCCTGGAGGTGCTCAAGGCGCCATGTTTGATCTATTCGGCGGGCTGCAGGGAAAGACATGCCTTTGAAGCGGGCATTGTGGGCGACAGGCCCTCTGGCGTCCTCACAGCCGGAACGGCGCAGTCACTCATGGACCTCCATGGTCTCCTCCCAGGTAAGGAGATCGTCGTAGTTGGCTCGGGAGATGTCGGGCTGATCATGAGCCGGCGATTCGCCATAGAGGGCGCGCATGTCAAGGCCGTCGTCGAGATATTGCCATACTCGGGAGGGCTCACAAGGAACATCGCTCAATGCCTCGAAGACTTTGAGATACCGCTTCTGCTCTCACACGCGGTTCTGGAGATCAGGGGGAAGGGAAGGGTGGAGTCGGTGGTCATATCCAAGGTGGATGAGATGCAGGTTCCGATTAGCGGAACGGAGAGGGAGATGAAGTGCGACACCGTCGTCATAGCCGCAGGCCTCGTTCCGGAAGTAGGATTACTCGAGAGGGCGAGCGTCAGGATCGATCCTGCAACAGGAGGCCCCGTGGTTAATGAATTCCTGGAAACCTCGTTGTCAGGGGTTTTCGCCTGCGGAAACGTGCTGGTGGTGAATGACCTCGTCGATCATGCTGTCGAACAGGGCAGACTTTGCGCAAAGTCCGTTAAATCATTCTTCGATGGATCCCTTCAGAGGCCCACAACCTGGAAGAAGGCCACTCCCGGAAAAGATATCAGATATGTGGTCCCGCACCTTTTCAGCGGAGAACGCGACAACATATTTTACACGAGGGTTAGGTCGCCAAGGGGAAGGTGTGGACTGCTGCTGAGGGAACTCTCTAAAGAGGTTCGTCTCATCGGAGCCAAACCATCGGAGATGATAAGGCTCAATCTAAAAAAGGATCTTCTTTCACAAGTTAAAGATGATTTGACTTTCGAGGTACATGATTGATGACCAAGAGGAGCCTGACCTGCATAATCTGCCCTATGGGATGTAAGATCGAAGTTGAATTGAGTGATGGCAAGATCTTCAATATAGAGGGCAATGCCTGCGATCGGGGGCTCAGCTATGCAAAAGAGGAGTGCACCTCGCCAAAAAGGATTTTGACGACATTGGTGCGGGTGAAGGATGGCCTACTGCCCGTAACATCCGTGAAAACTACAAGACCCATACCAAAGGCACTCATACTTTCGGCGCAAAAGGAGTTGTCCAGCATTGTACTAGAAGCACCCCTCAATATAGGCAATGTGGTTATGAGGAACATATTGGATACTGGAGCAGATGTCATCGTGACAAGATCCATAAAGAAAGTTCAAAATGATAGCTTTGTTCACCCATAGCCTCATTTAAAAGATATGATTTAAGAAGAAATCATATAACCTGTCCCCATAGGCTAGGGATGCCGTGAAGATCCTACAAGACCCCAGCAAGTTCAGCTTTGGGGCTACTTCATCAACTGTTACAAGTTTAGGACTGATCTTTGGATTGTTAGGAGCTAGCGATCCTAAGGCGAGTATCATTGAATCTTTACTCGTGATTGCTGTTGCTGATAATATTTCGGATTCATTGGGGATTCACATATATCGGGAATCTGAATCTCTAAAGGCTGAAAACACTAAAATTTATACTCTCAGTAATTTCATAACCAGGTTAGGCATTACTGTCCTTTTTATTCTGTTGTTTGCATTTTTACCATTACAATTAGCTACATCGTCTTGTATCATATTGGGATTGGCAGTACTCACTTCCTTAAGTTACCTAATTAGTCTTCAACATAAAACTAATCCCCTGAGAGAAATATTCCTTCATGTCGGAATCTCCATTCCTGTAATAATCGTGAGTCATTTCATAGGTCAACTTATCTTCAGTTTCTTTCTGTAGTAACTTATCTTTCGAATATACCCTAAAGGATCCCAAAGGACTCCTGACCTAACTCCAATAATTAGAAGTGGATTATAAAGATAGACCATTCCAATTGAGTTTTATCTCATGTCTATCGTTATCTCAGCGAATAGTTCCCTCTTCGCTTTACAGATTGGGCATATGTATGGCGGGTTTTCACGATAACAGACGTAGCCGCATTGTTTGCAGTACCACATCTTCATGCCAGCCTTATAGGCTACTCCTTTAGGAGTCCCAACAGCGGTTTCGGATATTATTGTGGGCGGGTTCTCTAATTCCACCCCGCTGGCTCTAGCTTGTATATCGGAGGGCCTGCGCTCTGGTATGGGTTGTATGGGCACTTTGCCCTCATACACATCTTTCCGGACATAAAGTGCACAATAACAATACCCATGCTCCACCACATCAGGATCTCGATAATCACATGGGCATATTATGTCCCTATCGATTTCAAAGTCTCCAGTCGCGAGTCTACAGGGGCAGGAGGGATAGCCATACCGTTCTTCGTTTTTCCTGAGCCCTTCGAGGAGGTCATTGAGAAAATCGAGATCAGGATTCAGATGGTAGCCATAAGTTTCGGCATCTCTTTCCGCCCTCGTGCGCACCTTCACTAAATCTATCAAATCCTTAGGGCCTCCTTTATCTGATTTTCAAGAAAACCCGTGATCAATATATTATCATCTATTATAATCGTAGGATAGACGAGGTTCCCTCCCCTCCTCGTGATGTCGCCCCTGATCTTCTTTCGATCAGCCTCATCGCACAAATCGACATCGATGTATTCGTATTCAATGCCATTATCTCTCAGGACTTTCTTCGTTCGCTTACACCACGCGCACGTGCTTATGGTATACAACAGAACTCTATGTGCCTTGTTTCTGCCTGTAACTTTTTGGACGTTCATCTCCTGCCTGCAGCTCCTATCATAAAAAACCGTATCGAGACCAGCTTCTATATATCCTTCTCGCTTGTCAGAGAATGGACATCTACCACATGTCCTCGATGATGGCCGTCATGACATTTTCAATCTTAGACAAAATGCAATGAAAAATCCTTTTTAAAGGGGGACATGCCAACCAATAATGATGAACCACGAGGAGCAATATGAGGAGGAAAGGCACGAACCACATCGATCATCCATTATAAGGGAGGAGGCTAGGGGTCAATTCCTATTCAAGTGGTTCAGGATTGATGTGAATGGCCGTGAGCCCATACCGGGGCTGCTCGTTCATAAACCAGTAAATCCGCACAACAAATCGTTACTCTTCGTACATGGCTTCGGGGGGAGCAAGGAGGACGTCGTTAATTTCGGGGAGGTGGCCGAAACCCTTGGATTCTCGATGCTGGCCATAGATGCCAGGGGGCATGGCGATAGGAAACCTGCCTTTATAGGAGCCCCAGCGCAAGAGCTTTTGGGCTTTCTGGGTGGGAGCATTGTGGACAACCGCATCGCCATCGACATGGCATCGCGGAACGGGTGGGTGGAGGAGGGAAAGCTGATTCTGGTTGGAACGAGCATGGGCGGGATCCTAGGAGGAGTGATAGCTGGCGTGGACCAGAGGATATCAGGAGCCGCCCTTTATGTGGCAGGAGGTGACCTCGTGGAGATTTTAAAGAGTGGTAAACATCCAGTGGTGTCTCAGGTCGTGAGCGGAATTCCGGGGTTCATGTTCAGCTTGTTCAAGGGACAGGTAGGCAATATAGATCCGATTAACTACATCGATAGGATATCGCCTAGGCCACTTCTACTTCAGCTTGGCAAGAATGACGATTACGTTCCCTTCGACTGTGGGATGAAGCTCTTCGACAGGGCAAAGGAACCCAAGGACCTAGTAGTTCATGACTCAGGCCATGATCTACCAAGGGAAAAAGTTCTGTCTGAGACGATCAACTGGATAAGGAAGCGTTTTCCAGATCTTGTAGAATAGGCTCCTTTCATCACTTAATGCGTGTCTTAATCAACCTAGCCCCTCCTATGCCAAACTTCACGAAGCTGTACTGATCTGTCCAGTTGGATTCGTCCGAGAAATTTCCTGGACCGACTGAGAGTAGTTCGCCCTGCCTGTGATGGTGAGGGCCTAGGAGATTCCTGCAACTCGAGACAGCCTCTACTTCGATAGTGTTCTTCCCTCCCTTGACAAGTCTTGAGATGTCCAGCTTATATGGCCTCCAAGCTATTATGCCAGCCTTTTTGCCATTGACGACCACTCTTGTGACTATCGCATCCAAGAATTCGAACTCTATGTACATTCTGTCCGCCTTTTGTACTTTAATCGTTTGAGTATAAACCACGATGCCTGCGTAGAATGGATAGCCTTGTTGTACTAGGTCTCCAGCATGAGCTGTAATCGTTTCATCTATTAAGATAAAGCTCTCGTTAGCCTTCTTCACGGCAAAGTCACCGATGATGTATACGCTTTCCAATTCGACCCCATCTTTGAGGAATACTTGCATTCTCGGTACTGTGGGCCTTCTGAACAGGCAAGTTACCTCGAGGACGTTCTCCCCATTTACTACGAATTTGCTGATGTCCATTTTCTTGAAGCTTATATCTACCCACCAGCCAGCTTCCTTATACTTTAGCTCATTTCCGTTTATCATGATTTCATATTTCTCGGGCGTTTCCATGACAACGTTAATCCTCCTTTGTCTCTTCTTTGCGAACTCCGCCCTGAACGTATATCTAAGGGACACCTTGATGTTTTTTTTAAATTTCTCAGCTTCGCGCTGGACCTTCCAGACTGGAACACATTCGCTCCACTCCCTTCCTTCGAACTTGTATTGACAGTAATCCAAGGTGAGGGCATTATAGTTCGTTCTAGAGATTCTCCATGTGTCTTGTAGATCGGTGGCGGAGACCACCGTTTCCTTATGCTCCCTTTTATGCGTGGCCTTCTTTGATGTATCGAGAATTAGAAGCAGGGATCCCGTTCGTTGAAAATTGTTCTTAAGATACGTATATCCGTTCTCAGTTCTACACGCCATCTCTCTTATGGAGCCTTTGAGTGGATCCCATTCCTCCACTCTCCCTTCTCCTCTTAGACTTATCATTGCCTTGTGTGATCTGCTCTGGTCGGTGTTTGCGAAGAAGTAGATGTGGCCTTTGGCAAGGATCCTGTGTTGGTAGTATATCGATTCTATCTGCCCTCCTTTATCGTCCTTGACCTCGACATCGCGTGGCAAGAGTTCATCTAGGATCCTCCGGAGCTGTTCCTTGTCGCAGGAGATCCTCTCGGTTAGTTCTATCAGCTCCTTTAACTGATCACTTCCCTGACCGTCTACGAGTTCAGGCACTGGATCGATGAAGATCAGCTTTCCACCTCCTTCAACGAACTGCCTCAGCAAATTGAACGTGCTTGCTTGTAGCGTTCTGCTAGGTGGCACGATGACGAGCCTGTACGACGATTCACCCACGATAATCGTGTCGCCTTCAACTTTTCCTAACTTGGCCATTATCTTTTCGTCGCCAAAATCATAGTCCCTGTGAATCTTGCAGAGGACCTCACTGACGTAAACGAATCCTTTGTTCAGCTCATCGGCCCTTGAAGTATCCCGTGGGCTGTAGACGGACCACGCGCTCTGGATCGGGTGTATAACGAGTATGTCGGCTGCAAATCTGCCTCGGGTGAGGATGTAGCTTAGCCTTGCGAAATAATCAGAGACATGCCTGTAATCTGGCCACCATGGTTGCTGGTAATTTATCGAAGGCGGAAAGTCCCTTTTCCTGCATCCCTTGAGCGAGTAGAGGGCTAGGTGCTGGTTGAGGAGATTTACTCCTAAACAATATTGCCAGTCCCCTATCCACTTCTGGTCTTCAAAGCTCATGTTCCAGCCAGAGCATCCGTAGGTTTCGCACAGCACCCTCCCTTTACCGAGTTGATGGGCTGCGCTGCTTACCTGTTTCACCGTTATGAGGTCGTTGATGTTCCTGCCGAGATGATCTATGCCAGGTACGTGCATATACTCGTAGTGAGGCATCGCAGCCCCAACGTACCTGGTCTGTGCCGTGAGATTGTCCTCGCAAAGGTAGTGTCCCGTAAACTCTAACTTGTTGGCATTGCACCAGTCGTAGATCCTCTTCGAGAACGACTCCAGGAAAAGGTCCGTGACAGCGCTCCAGAAATCCCCCCTCACCCTCATGTATTCCCCGTAATCGTAGAAAAGGTTCGGCAGGGCATCCAATATGTCGTAGCCATTCCTTTCCTTGAAGAACGCTGGAAGTTGCTCAGTCCATGGCACAGACGCCATCTCGCCCCATTGAGAGAGGTTGGGCTCATCAGTGAATATTCCAAGTATCGTCCTGCCGAACTCTCCTTGGAACTCCCCTTTGTAAGCTTCGTAGGTCGAATCAATAAATTCATCCACTACTTTCGGGTTCATGAGATCAACGTAGCTATAGCCGTTGTACCAATCGATCTTCCCCTCTAACTTCTTTCTGAATATCAGAACTGCCTTGCCTTCAATGCCCTTAATGGCTTCACCGACCGCCTTCTCCACGTTTCTTATATTCTCCCCCTCCTTCATACACGTGAAGATGCCGATGACGTCTTCATCCAGCTTCAGTTCCTCCATGTCAGTCGACTGCCTCTCCTCGCACTCAACCCTCTTCAGCCCGTACTCTGGACCTTTAGATGGCACTATGCCGCCCGCGAATCCGCTTGGCCACCGATCCTCGTCATATAACCACGCATTCATGCCAACTCTCCTCGACTCGCGCACAACGGCCCTTATCCTGTCCATCCATTCCTCCGAGAGATAGGGCGTTATCAGGCCAATTCGCGAGTGCATGAAGAACCCCCCTAGGCCAGCTGCCTTCATCCCCCTGACCTGCCTGCAAAGCTCCCGATCCTTCAGGTCGTCGTTCCAAGACCAAAATGGCACCCCCCTGAAGTCCTTACTCGGTTTCCTGAAGTCATCCCTTAACTTCATCGGAGAATCATGGCCTCATTTGGCTCGGAATGCTATAACGTTTCTCTCAAGTGCTACATCAGCAACGCCTATTTGGGCTGCTCGTGCGCTATTGTCGTACGGGTGCAAAGTAGTGGTCATCGAGCCCATTCTAATGATCCCAGGTCCCACGAATGTCCCCTGGCGCGTGCTGCAGGCAATGGCCAGGCCCATTGCGAATCACAGGGGGGAGGAGTTCCACAGGCTCTACAATGAGATACAGGAGGGTTTGAAATACGCTTTCAGGACCAAGGGCGACGTACTGCCGCTAACGGCCTCAGGAACAGGAGCCGCAGAATGCGCGATCTCCAACTTCGTCAACGAGGGCAGCAAGGTCCTGATCCCAGTGAATGGTGAATTCGCCGAGAGGATTGCCACAAGTGTGGAGAGGGTGGGCGGAAAGCCCGTCAGGATGGAAATCCCATACGGTAAGGCCCCAACAACAGAACTCGTGAAGCAGGCCATCGATCTCAACAAGGGCATCGATTCTTTCTTTCTGGTGCATAACGAGACGTCGACGGGTGTGACTTCAAGGGACCTGAAGGAAATGGCTGGGCTGTGCAGGAGAGAGGGCATCTTGGTGGTCGTAGACGCGATCTCCGACCTCTGTGGAGAGGAGATCGAGAACGACGATTGGGGTGTGAATGTATGTTTCACGGCAAGCCAGAAGTGTTTGGCAGCTCCACCCGGCCTCTCATTGATCTCCGTCGATGAGGGGGCTTGGAAGAGGGTTGAGGAAAGGAAGGCCGAGAGCAGGTCCTTCTATTTCGATCTGGCTAGAATCCGCAAATACCACGAGAGAAGCGAGATACCCTTTACGCCAGCCGTACCCCTCTTCTATGCTTTGAGTGAGGCACTGAAGCTGCTTAAGGAGGAGGGATACGAGACCAGACTGGAGAGGCACAGGACATGTGGCCAAGCTCTCTACTCCGCTCTGGATGCGCTTGGATTGGAGGCCTACCCAATGGATGTGCGCTATCGCTCAAATACAGTTTTAGTGCTGAAAGTTCCAGAGGGAATCGACAACAGCCGCTTAAGGGGATATATGAAGGAAAAGCATGGTGTCGTGATCTCCGATGGAATGGGCAAGCTTAGGGGGTTGACATTCAGGATAGGTTGTATGGGCATTGTATCAAGGAGGGAAATCACCCTCACGCTCACCGCCCTGGAGGGCGCTCTACGCATACAGGGTTGGAGGATTGAGGCAGGTAAAGCTGCCGCTGCCCTTGAATCGACCTTCGACAGGTGAGAAAATTGCCAATGATGTCCGAATAATTTCCATATTTTTCTTAGTCCTCGTTGTATCTCTTTCATAGAAAAACTCGTATCAGGCGCCTGAGCATGCCAACCGATCGAATGGGTCACGGCAGAACCACTAAGTATAATAGCGTGCGCTGCAACCATGGCATAACCTCAAAGGTACGAGAGATATGAAGCTCAGTTTCATGACATTCGTGTGCCCTAATTGGGGAATTGAGAAGATCGTCGGTTTTGCCAAGGATGGTGGTTATGACGGCGTTGAGCTCAGAGTTGACGAGGGACACAAACACGGGATATCCTCGAGATCATCGCCGGTGGATAGGCAGCGCGTGAAGCGACTCTTTCGCAACAATGGCATTGAAGTCGCGTGTATCGCAACATCAACTCAGTTCGGTGTCAGCGACCCCGTAAAACTCAAGGGAAATGTCGAAGATGCCAAGGCAAACATCAGACTCGCTGGCGATCTGGAATCAAAGGTAGTGAGGATCTTCGCTGGAGGAGACTTACCAAAAATGACCGACGAGGTCGCCAACCACACTGCAGAAGCCTTTACCGAAGTTGGAGACTATGCAAAGCAATTCGGGGTTTCACCGATGCTTGAGACATTGCACGATATCGTCAAGAGCGCAGAAGACGCCATGCTGGTCGTAAAGGGAATTAGAACCTCCAATTTTGGTATTTTGTGGAATCATTCGGACATAGATGGGCAGTCCTTTAACCTACTCAAAGACCGCATAAGGCATTTCCATGTTCACGATGAGGTTCTAGATCCAGAGAATAGAAACATACTAAATTTGGCGAGACTGATGAAAGGCATCAACTATGATGGGCATGTCTCGTTGGAGATCATTAAAGGATACGATCTGCCGGAGAGCCTTTTGATCGAGACTGCGAAAAGGCTTAAAGGTTATATCGCCCAAGTCTGACGACAATCAGCATAATAGGGACTGGATAATCTTGAAGGACAAGCTCACTGTAGGCATAATCGGGTGTGGTGAGATAACGAATGTATTGACCGCACGGGCCCTCAACGAGGCGAAGAACGTCAAGATCGGTATGGCCATGGACGCCGTCGAATGGGCTGCTGAGGACATTGGGAAGAGATATGGTGTACCCCATACAAGCGATGTAAAGGCGCTTTTGTCAAATCCGGACATCGACTTCGTATACATAGCTACGCCCCACTATCTTCACGCCCCACTGACCATAGAGGCTGCCAAGGCGGGAAAGCACGTAATCGTTGAGAAGCCAATATCCGTAGATCTCAAAAAAGCCGATGAAATGATCACTGAATGCAAGGAGAATGGGGTAAAGCTCTCTACCTGTTTCCCATCGAGATATTTGCCTCATGTCGAGAAGGCGAAGGAGCTCGTCGAGGGTGGTCGCATTGGCAAGGTAATTGGCATCAAGATCAAGGGTATGGGCATTAAGCCGGACAGCTACTGGATGGGAGGCTACAGCGGGAGGATAAAGTCGGATTGGCGCAAATACAAGGACAAAACAGGGGGCGGGATCCTGATCATGAATTGCGTGCACGACATCGATTTCATGCGGTACATCACGGGCCTAGAGGCGAAACGAGTATACAGTGAATGTGACACGTTTTTGACGCCTGTAGAGGTCGAGGACTTCATCAACGTAGTCATCCGTTATACCAACGGGGCCATAGGCATGATAGAGGCCAGCTCATGCGTTGAGGAATCGCCGAATTCAAAGTCAATTAGGGGAAACAGGATATACGGCTCCAGAGGGGAGATAATTGTATCGAATCCACTGTGGATACGAACTTCCGAGGACACAGAGTTAGGAAAAGCAAACGAATGGAATGAGATTAAATTAGAAGAAAAAGGTAAACACATAAATCGATTCATTGAGGGATTCGCAGAAGCCGTCTTATCCAATAGAACGCCACCAGTAACGGGGGAAGATGGCAGAAAGGCGCTAGAGATAATCGTTGCGGCCTACCAATCAGCTCTCAAGTCAACCCCCATGATTCTCCCGCTATAATTACTACACTTCAAATTGACCAGTGTGGATTAATTACATTATATTATATTATGTGTAACTCCCTTCCAGTCTTCCCGAAGGCGCCTATGGCGAAATCCAAGTCCTCGTGCGTTAAGGCGGCGTTCATGATGGTCCTTATTCGAGCCTTATCTCGTGCGACCATCGGGTAGACGATGGGCAGAGCAAAGACCCCTTCCTCGAGAAGCCCTGCGCTCAATTTTTTCGCAACGCCGCTCTCGCCGACAATGATTGGCGTTATGGGAGTTTGGCTGTTACCTATATCGAATCCCAAATCCTTCATAGCGCCTTTGAAGTAATTGGTGTTCTCCCACAACCTTTGCACGTGTTGGGGCTCATTAATCAAAACGTCGATTGCTGCGATGCAGGCGGCCACAACGGCTGGGGGATGGGATCCGCTGAGGAGCCATGTTCGCGATTTATTATACGCGAAGTTGATCAAGTCCTTGGAACCGGAAACATGCCCACCCACTACGCCAAAAGCCTTAGAGAATGTGCCCATCTCTACCTGAACCTTGTCACGGTCGAGATTGAAGTGGGAAACGATGCCTCTTCCACCTTCGCCCAAGACGCCCTCTCCATGGGCATCATCAACATACACCATAGCGCCGTTTTCCGCTCCAAGTTTGGCTACACAATCTAGGGGTGCTATGTCCCCATCCATGGAGAAGACGCCATCCGTAACGATTAAAATCCTCCTGTATGGGGGATCGTGCCTTTCGGCCCCATCTAGCACTCTTTGTAGGTCATCCGCGTTCGCGTGCTTGTAGACTGCCCTTTCTGCATATGACAGCCTAACGCCATCTATTATGCTGCCATGGTTGAGCTCATCGCTGATTATGAGATCACCCTTGCCAACGAGCTGGGGGATTAAACCGGTATTAACTGCGAAGCCAGTCTGATATACCAACGAAGCCTCTGCGCGTTTAAATCTCGCCAACCGTTTCTCAAGTTCCGAATGTAATTCCATATTTCCGGCAATGGCCCTAACGGAGCCAGAACCGGCACCATGGGTCTGGATGGCCTTAATGGCCAACTCTTTCAATAGCGGATGGTTGCTTAAGCCCAAGTAATTGTTGGAGCATAACATGAGAGCCTTTCTGCCATCGACAGTACACCAAGGCGTGCTTGGGCCTTGTAAAACGTGAAGTTTCCAATCGAGCTCGTTCTTCACTAAATCCTCATATTCCTCTAATAAGAATGCAGTGGGGTTTCGCATTTCGCCCTCACTTTATTCTGTTTTATCGCTCGCCCTCTTAAGTATTTCTTCACACGTTTAGGCTGACCATCCCTACTAGAAATCATCTGCCAAAAATTTCTAAAGCTTCTCCTCACCAGATCTTCTAGTCAGCTTTTCTAACATGTCCTTTACCATTTTGTTAAGGTCGTACGCAGGTCTCCAATTCCATTCCTCACGAGCTACTTTATCGTCGATCGACATCGGCCATGAATCAGCTATTTCCTGCCGGAAATCGGGTTTATAATCGCATTCGAATTCCGGTATATTCTTCTTTATAGCGACTGCCAACTCCCCAACAGAGAAGCTCATCGCACCTATGTTGTAGGCCACACGGCGCTTAAGCCTAGAAAGGTCAGCCTCCATTAGTTTCATGGCGCCATAGACGCAGTCCGGCATATACATCATCGGCAACACCGTATCCTCCCTCAAGAAGCACGTGTACCGCTTCTTCCCGATTGCCTCATAGAATATCTCCGTGGCATAGTCCGTCGTGCCCCCTCCCGGGGGCATCTCACTGCTTATGATGCCGGGATAGCGGACGCTCCGAACGTCTATATCGAATTTGGAGAAGTAGTAGTTGCATAATAGTTCGCCGGAGACTTTCGTAACCCCGTACATGGTCCTGGGAATCAATATCGTTTCTTGGGGCGTATTGACGCGAGGGGCCTCCGGTCCGAAAACGGCTATCGAACTCGGCCAAAATATCTTGCTAATCCCGTTTTCTCTTGCAACCTCGAGCACATTATAAAGGCCACCTATATTCACGTTCCAAGCAAGTTGCGGATTCTTCTCCCCAACTGCTGAGAGGATTGCCGCAAGATGATATATTGTGTCGATATCGTATTTCCTCACGATCCCCGAAATGCCATCCTTGTCAGCCACATCAACGTATTCGAAGGCTCCCGACTCGAGTAAATGCTTGCCGGGCTCCCTTCTATGTCCTGCTGCAATGACATTATAGCTGCCATATCTCTTTCTCAATTCAGTCGTTAGCTCGGATCCGATTTGGCCGGTAGCACCGGTTACTAAAACCCTCGTCATGCTCCGCGTTCGTCCCTCACTTGAACAAATTTAAGCCTCTCGTTTGTATGATCTGCTTACTTTGCGCCAATTCCCTGGCCGGATCACCCTAAAACGTGGCTTACGTGCGCCTTTGTAGAGCTGGCTTCAGCGTCCATGCCTGAAGTTTGGCCAAGTGCACCAGCTTCGGTGCATTGAATCCCTCAGGAAAAATAACCCACTTCCATGCATCTCTCGCGCCTTCCTCGCTGACGTATTTGATAGTATCGAGCACACCCTCTTGGACCTCTATACTGGATGGGGCTCTTTTCCCCTGAGTTATGGAGAATAGCACCTCAATGGCCGTCTTCAGATAGGACTCCGGTGAAATAGCCGACCTCCCGAGGTCTATCTTCGATGGAATCCTGCCGGCCTCTTCTATGAATCCCGCCACCAAGATGCAGCTCTTAGCAAAATCATCCCAGGAAACCTGTCTTGGCCCATCGTGATTATGGAATACTTCGGAAGGTCCGAGGATCCTCCGCACGCGCACCCCCTCTGGAATGCGAGACTCCGTTGCATATACACTTAGACACGAGACCGCGAGCCAGAGGATTTCAGCAGGCGATAACGCGATCTCCCCATCAGCGTAGAACGTAATCCTTTCACTCTCACGAAACGAAGCCAAGATCTTCAGGATCCCCTCCACCGTGAGGACCTTCCCCACTGATATATCCGGATAGATGTCGAGTGCCTCTCTTGCTGTGATCACCTTCACGCCTGGAAATGAGACAACGTAACGAACGAAATCATGAAAATCCTTGTATCCATCCTCAATGGCATCCCTTGTCTTCATGCGAGGTTTGATTAGGCCACCCGATGGATTCCTACCATTGCTGAAGTTCACTCCGTCCCAGAACTCCTCCGTGACCAACGTGCATGGATGGTTGAAAATGCTGACAACACCCCCACCCTCCCCCTTTAGCCTTTCACAGATGTCCTTGAATCGTTTACAGGACTCCTGAAGAAAACCAGGTGTACCGAGTTCGAAGTTGACCGAGACGACGTTGCGGCCCAGGTTGAGTATGTTCAGTATGCCGCAATACCAGAAGGGTCTCTCGTTCAGGCCGATGAAGGCCGTCTCATCCAAATAGACCGGTATTTCCCACTCTAGGAGGGCTCCGTATACTTGTGGTGCCCAGGCTCCTCCAGGCTGCCCATAACATGAAGGATTAACGCGGAAGATCCTTCGAATGTCATCCAAGCCCCTCCTTTCCCTCCTCTCGAATTCCTTAACGCCTTCATCCCAATTGAGATCCCCTAGATACTCGGAGATAACGGGGTGCATGCTGTGGAATTCGCCATGGTAGCCGATCTCATGTTTGGCCAGCGCCGTGATTACGTCCTGCCTGTCTCTCTTCTCAATGGCTCTTAGTTTTTCACCCACAATCTTGAAGGCTCCTTGCACGCCGTTTTCTTCAAGAATCTCCGCAAGCCTCTTTGCTGCGTCATCGGCTTCAGGTGTCACGTAGTCTTCCGTATCAAACCAAAAAATGACGTAGATATCCCGCTCCATGCTCCACCGACTTGCACCACTGGCTAATGTCTCTTTCTTCAAACATCCGTGAAAACAATACCGTGCTATTTTATGCTCGATCCGCTCTTTGGATGTGTTATTAGCTTTTTTTACATGCCGCGACGCTAACAACGCGAATAGCGGCTTTATCAGAGTTTCTCAATTCGACAGAGATTACCAGCTCTTTCGGTTATAAATTTCGTGCCCAGAAGTTCCGTGGCAAGCCAGATATTCGCCTCCAGGTGTTCTGTGAAGGAGCGCGTTAAGTAAACCGAGCCACCCTGTGCAATGGCCATATAGGGGATGAGCATGTCCGCCAGATGCACGTCGACCGTCGCCCTTACCCTTAATTCCTCAAGGAGGTTCCGCGCAGCCTCCATTCCAACGGCCTCGCTTGTCTTCCGCAACTCACCGATGGCGTCCGCCCCGAGTAGGACCTCGCTTGTCGTCTTGGCCCATAGGGTGACGGAACTGCCCTTCTGAACTGGATTGGATGTGTCGTAGAGAACCTCCACCTTTGCGCAATGGCCCTCTTTCCGAAGGAGTTGCATAGCAGCGTCGGCCTGACGCTCCGCAACCCTCCTTTCCCTCAAGAAAGTGCAGACGGATATGCCGCCCACTTCCTCAACATCTCCGAACTCCGTAAGGCGAAGGCCGATCAGTCCATTAGTTGGCTGAACCCTTAGGATCACCTCTCCCATGCCTATGGGGTAATATCCGAAGCTCCTCACATCCAACTGCGCCTGCAGGCCCATCTTGGATAGAGTTGGCAGGAGGATGTATTTTATGTAATTCACAGTTGGCGAGTTCCTGACGTCAGTCCCTCCCTTCCTGACCAATAACTGCACGGGCTCCTTCGCAAAGGCGCAGATCGGAAGTATTGTGAGGAGGAGCATTGGGATGCTCCCTGCAGTTCCTATCTCCGCCTCTATGTTGCCCCCGATTATGCCGTTGGGTTCGAACCAGAGTTCATCCGACGCGACCTTTGCCCCTCTAATTTTCGCCTTGGTCAACTTCGCAGCAACCATGACCGCCTCCAGGTGTTGGGGTCGAAGTCCAGGTTGGCTCCTTTTTTTCCTGATATTGTAGATGTGCAGCTCCTCATTCCGGATGCTGGCCAGGGCTACCGCCAACCGCAGGATCGTGCCACTACCACTTCGCTGCGCTCCGTCAACATCCAATTCAGGTCACTAACATTCCGCCCTCATACTAAGCGAAGCGCCTCAAGCATTCAGCCTGTTTGATATTCGAACAAAACGCTCACGATGGCTTTAGGCCTTACCTCCAATTTGACCTTGCCCTTTTGATCCATCGTTGTCCCGGAGACCATCTCCTCGTTGAGATTGACGAACGAGGCCTTTTGGGCTTTGATTGTCAGCAGGCAGCTTCCTTCGACGAGCTTCTCGCTGGGATTATAGATCCTAACAACGATCCCATCTCCGCGTTCGGCAAGTTTGATCGAGGACACAATTAGTGGCTGGGGCTTAACTTCGATCCAACTGAGTTCCGAAGGGAGTTCACCCTTCCTCGGTTCGACTTGAATCGCCCGCAACGGCTCGTTGAGGTAATGCGCCTCTTGGAACGCACCCTCCCACGTTCCTTGGTGTGGGACCAACGCATACTCGAATACATGATGACCCAAGCACTGTGCCTCTGGAGTTGGCACGCTGGGTCCAGCATCACCGCGGCGATATGAGAGGTCACCCCGGGAAAGCCAGCCTACGCATCTCAACAAGGTAAGTGCCAGGATGACCTTTCCACCCTCCACCAGGGCCTCACATTCCGGAAGCCCCTTGTTGGCGAGCAAGAGTCCCCGAGTACCGTCATTAACATCCGTGAAGCTCTTCTGCGGAAACGTGCCAATTGGCCGTTCTGGCCAATTACCCACGTGGCTCTGCGCTCCGACGGCGCGTCCCATTACGTCGAAATGTCCCTCTGAATGGACAATCTTGGTCTGGATTCCAGTTGGAAAATGTACGCGCAGCCAGTGATCGCGTGCAGTGTTCTCCACGATCGTCGTTACATCGACGCGCTTCACACCTGGATAGAGCGAGATGCTAGTTGTGATCGGTATCTCGACAAGGGTCCTCGATCTCGAACTTCGGTCCCCTGAGAGAGATTCGGGAAGAGCGTACACCATTTTAATCTTCAGCGTCTTCCTCACGAGTCCAACTTCACAAGTCGTAGATACAATCGTTCTCGGGAGATCCACCGCGACATTTTCCCTTGGTGGGGAGAAGTTGTATTCATCACCAGCATCGCCCACGTCCACAAATCTGTTGCAGTCGGCGTAAGAGGATCCGTCCTCCTTGTTAACGATCGTAATGGTTCCCTTGACATTGTCTGCAACTATCCTGTAGAATTCGTTCTCGATCGCATCTCCGGGGGACTCAGATGGCATGAACAATGGCCGTCCTCCTGGGATTGCGTGATAAACCCTGTAACCATGACCAGGCATATCCTTTGCGACGAAGATTAAATCAACCATACGCCGTTCGTCGTGGGTTGAATCGATCCCCTGGACAGCAACCTTTTCGCCCTTCTCGTCAACCACATCGAACGCCATCGAAGCAGTACTCACTCTCATTCTCCCATGAGCAATGTCAGTGCGCGGGCCGTCCGAGGGGTTGAAGACGATAATGGCAGTAGTCTCTTTCTCCTTGCCAGGCGCCTTGGGCATCGTGTCAATGTGATCTACGAGCACCTTGATGTTATTGTCGATGACAGTCTCGCAAGCCTCCTCAGCCCACTTGAACCTGGGCATCATGTCCCTGTGCACTTCATCGATGCTGCAACCGCAGATGCTGTCATGGGGGTGATTCTGAAGCAGGTATTTCCACGCAAGCCAGTTCATCGCAACTGACCTCTTTGTGAAAGTAGCGTCTTGAGGCGCTTTCTTCTCCGCAAGCCACGCCCACGCGGTTAGGGGTTCAGCCCACCCCTCGAGGAGCTTCTCGCAGTGATCGTTCAGTTGCTTTATCCACATCCTAGTCGATAGCACACCCACCAGCAGATGAGCCTTGGCTGGGGAGCGGAACTCCCCTGAGACGCCCTTCAGCTGTGGATTGCCCGCTTTGATGGCATCGATGTATATTGGGAGTGTTGAGTGCACAAGCTCAACATCTTCAAGTTCCTTATTCGCAGCACGCAGGGATGCAGGGAGTCCGGCTTGAGCTTCAAGATGGTCACAGCCATTCATGAATAGAACGTTCTTGGTCGTGGCCATTGACCTAAGCCTCTTGCCCATGTTCTTGGCCCCAGCAGCTAGCTTGACGGGGTCGAGAGGAATGTTAGCTGCATTGCAGTAGCCATCCGGAAGATAGATGGCCAAGACAGAGCTCCCATCCGGCGATATCCAGTTGAACTCCGTCTTGTCAACTTCCTCGCCAATCCCCCTCCAGACCACAGCATTATCTATGCCAAAGCCCCTCAGTATCTGCGGAATCTGCCCTATGTGGCCGAATTGGTCCGGGAGATAGCCGACCTTCATTATCGCCCCAAAGCTCGACGCGGCCATGTGACCCAACATCAGGTTTCTGACCATGGCTTCCGGGCCCTCAAGGAATTCGTCGGGCAGGACATACCATGGGCCTATGAGGATGCGCCCACCTTTGACGTAATGCTCCATCTTGGCTCTAGCGTCAGGCATGGCTTCTAGATAATCCTCAAGCACTATGGTCTGGCCATCGAGCGTGAAGTACTTGAAATCTGGATCTCCATCTAGGATCTTCAGAAGTCGATCGCAGACTTGTACCAGCCGGCTCCTGAACTGTTGAAATGTTAAGTACCATTCGCGATCCCAATGGGTCTCGGAGACGATGTGGTAGATAAATTTCTCAGCCATATGAATCTGATGAAGTGGGGCAGACATTGAATTTAACGCTTGTGCATCATGATAAAGGTGGTCGTCTTGTCGTTCATCGACTTAATCCGATTGTGTATATCGACATATTCGACCATATCATCTCGGCAAAGGAAGCTGTATGGGCGCTCTCTTCTCGGCGGACTCAACAGCCGCGAGCGTTAGCTCGAGCGTCTTTGCGCCCTCTTGTATGGGCGTACGCGTTTCCTTGCCCGTCACGATGCAGTCGAAGAGATTCCTCGTCTCCATTACGAACATATCCCTGTCGGGAGCATTGATGGCCTCCGTCGTCGGGGGCCTGCTCGTTGAGTGGATGATTAGCGAATTGGCGTTTTCGAACTCGAACGTATAGTTCTTGGCCGCTATCGTCCAGCTAGTAACCCACCTATCCCCGGAGTAGGCACCCGTTGTGGCCGCAATCGACCCCATCGCGCCGCTCTTGAAACGCAAGACAGTCGAACTCGTGTCCTCAGAGGTCATATCTGGAACGTCGACCCAGAAACGCTTCCCCATCTCCGTATAGACCCTTTCGACATCACCGCATAGATAACGGATTGAATCATAGAGGTGTGTCGACTGTTCTACCAGCTGTCCGCCGCTCTTGGTGCGGTCTCTCCACCACGGCCCCCCAATGAAATTGCAGAAGTACCTCCCCTGTACAACCGAGATGTTCCCCGCCTTCCCGGATTCGATCAACTCCTTCGCCCTCTCGACGCCCGCACCGAAGCGGAGAATATATCCCACCTGGTTCCTCACGCCTGACTTGCTCACAGCTCTAGCCATGTCGTCGGCCAACCTCATGGTCAACGCTATCGGTTTTTCGATGAAGACATTGATGCCCTTCTCAGCAGCAACCTGAACCTCATCCGTATGGGCGAAGGGCGGCAGGCAGATGTACACGACATCCAGCTTCTCAGCCCCCATCATCTTGTGAAAATCCTCATAGACGTTTCCACCATGTTGTGAAGAGAAGGCTTGGGCTTTCTCCCTTACAACGTCACAGAATGCCACGAACTGAACATCCTGCATCTTTGACAATCTGGAGACATGGGCTCCAGCGATGCCCCCACATCCTATCATACCGATTCTAAACTTCATGTGTGCGCAAAGCAGCAGCTCATCCTATAAGATTATCTCAAAGGCAGAAGTAAGCACCGCCCATAGTCATCAGGTTCCGAGTTCCAACTCAGCGGAACAACCTGAGGAGCAATATGTCTTCTGCGTATTTTAGCTCTCGTATCTCCTTCAATGCGTTATGAAGCGTACTGCTCTTCTCCCTGTCGACTATGATCGCTATCGTGCCCCTCATCCCCCTCCGTATCAGTTGAGGTTGGTAGAACATCTGCATGTTAATCCCATGTTTGGACAGGATCCCACTGATCTTGTGCATGGAGCCTGGAATGTTGTGTGTAAAGAGCCTTATGTAGAATTCGGATTCTATGTCCCCTGCGTCAAGTACATCAAGGTGGGCATCGAGAGTCGGCGGATCGATGAATCCCCTCTCATCTTTCTTGGCGATTTCGACTATGTCACTTATCAGGGCGTCGGCAGTTGGTTCTCCAGCTCCTATTCCCCTCACTTCGATCGGTTCCTTCCGTCTCTCGTGATAGATGTAGGCGGCATTCTCACTCTCGCCTATCGAAGTGAGGATGTGATTTCCAGGTATTAGTGCGGGGAAGCTGCCCAGGACCAGTTTCCCGGCCTGTATTTGCGCGACTTGTATTGGCATGATGACATGCGGATGCTTGTTCCCTGCCTCATCCCTGAAGATGAGTGCGTCGGCGAGTTGTATATCTATGGGCGTGATAGTGTCAATCGGTTCGGTGCAGACTTGCCTGTGCGTTACGGCAGTGTTCCATGCCCTTTGCGCAATGATCGCGATCTTGTGAGCGCCATCCCTCCCCTTAACGTCGAATTCCGGATTTGGTTCCGCAATCCCTCTGGTCTGCGCTTCCCGCAAAGCCGCCTCATACGTTTCGCCTCGTAGCATCCCCCTCAGTATGAAATGGGAAGTGGTGTTCAGGACTCCTACGACCGTGGTAATGCGATACGGTATCTGCGAGATTCTTTCAAGAACGCATGTCCCCCCGCCCACGCTGGCCAGATAGCCGATGTTCCTCTTGTTGGAGGCGGCGGCATCAGCTATCTCGCGCGGATATAGTGCCATTGTCTTCGACGATGTAACCCAGTGCTTCCCATTCCTCATCGCTTCACAGGCTATATTCTTGGAGGTTTCCAGGTCATTGACGGTTTCCACGACTATCTTTATCCCCGGATCATTGTAGACATCTTTCGGATCGAAGCTTAGACGGCTTTGGCCCATGTCCGGTCTGGGTTTTTTAGGATCCCTAGCAATTATCCTGTCGATGTGTATTCTGACCCCTGTCCTCTTTGGATCGTATTTGGCCCTCAGGTCCTCAATGAGCCAACGCCCAACTCGTCCTGGTCCTATGAGGGCGATATGAATGTCGATCAATTCGGACACAGGCTATTATCCTAGAGGGTATTTAAAATGGCTGGAGCACACAATCAGTAGAGAGCATCTACCCTTTGTCGCTATCGCGCCAGATAAGGGCCTTTTGTATTATCTGCTCCCGGTAGGATGGTTTTTAAAGAGCGTTTTCACAATACGACGACGGTATTCGTAGATGATGTTGGAGAGTAGAAGGAAGTCGATCCTGAGTAAAATACACCCCAGTGTCCTTTGGGCTGGCGAGGTGCATCTCGGAGCTTGGTACACGGAGGAGGAGATCGAAGCCGCCATGAAGGCCATACGCGATTCCATGGATTGGAACAAGGGTTTTGAGGGTGAGGAGATAGAGGAGTTTGGACGCAGGTTCGCAGAGTACGTTAGCACCAAGTATGCGATCGCTATCAATTCGGCTCAGAGTGGCCTCGATATAGCGATGATGTGCCTCGACCTAAAACCCGGCGACGAGGTCATCTGCCCAGCTATAAATTTCCCTGGTGATCATCTATGCATAATCGGGAAAGGGGGCAAGGTAGTCTTCTGCGAGGTGGATCCTGGAACTCTTCAAGCCGATCCCGCTGATGTAGAGCGCCGTATCACGCCTAAGACCAGAGCCATCCTTGTGACACACATGAACGGCCTTTCCGCTCCAATGGATGAGCTTCTGGAGGTCGCGAGGAGACACTCAACCTCCACGAGTCAGATAAAGGTGATCGGGGATGCAGCTCGGGCCTGTGGCGGCGAGTACAAGGGAACAAAGATCGGAAAGAAGGGCTGGATGACTGTTTTCAGTTTTCACACGATGAAACTCATGACCACGCTTGGCGAAGGCGGGATGATAAGCACCGACGATCCGGAGGTCGAGGAGCGCGTTCACCAATATCGATCCTTTGGCGGCGGCAAAGGATGGGGCACCAACTATAAGATGACGAGAGTTCAGGCTGCGGTTGGCTTAGTGCAGTTGCGCCGTTTGGATGGGATGATCGCACTGAGGAGGAAAAGAGCGCAGGAGAGGTCGCAATTGCTTGAAGGGGCTCCTGAGCTCACGCTGCCCTACGAGCCACCAGGCTACAAGCACACTTACTACCTTTACAACCTCCTCGTATCACGTGAGTGGGCACGTGAGAAGCGTGATCGTTTGATGAAGATATTGGCAGATGAATTTAGAGTTGGGACCGTTGTGGCAAATCCTCCAACGTATACGTATCATGAGTTCATAAAGAAACAGACAGAGGGCCAGAGGCTCCCCCTCTCAGAGGAGATAGGCTCGAGGTTGCTCTGTCCCTCACTGCATCCACTCATGACAGAGGAACAGAATGAATATGTCGCTGCATCCATAATCGAAGCGATGGAACGCGTAAGGAAAGGGGGTTAATGGGATAGGGGAGATCGATTACACGAATATATCGGTCTTTCGGGGGTTCTAGGCGATGAAAGTGGGAATCATGCTGATGTCCGATACGGGACCTGATGGCAGGCCAATGGATTGGCGAAAACATCTGGAAATCTGCAAGGAACATGGCGTAGAATACGTCGACCTCTTCGACGGAATGCTCCGAAGTGTTAACACATCACCTTTCGATGCCAATAAATTTCTCTCCCAAATTGGCCTAAGCGTCAGCGTATTTTGCGTAAGGACCGATCTCGTTTCCCCCGATCAGAAGGTGCGCCAGGATTCGCTTAAGGCGATCGAGTATGGCGCCAACGTATGTAGAAGGCTCGAAGTGGATCACCTGTTCAGCCATGGGGGGCAGCACACCAATAGTGGGCCGGCTGCCCTCGCCAGTTACATTAATGGATTGTCTGAGGCCGCCGATATAGTTACGGATTTCGGGATAACGTTAAGCATAGAGAACGCGGGTACGTTGTGCAATACAGACGAAGAGATCATTCAATGCATTAATTCCGTAAATAGATCGAATATGAAGATAACTTTCGATGGAGGCAACTTCATACTCGCTGGTTGTGATCCTCACAGGGCTGCTGGGCTCCTTGCGGAGAAAGTGATTCATGTTCATGCTAAAAGCTTCGAACGGGCAACGGATGTCTCTGAAAGATCCTTCTCGGACAAGCCGTACAAGTACTGCCCCATCGGACGGGGGCTTGTTGACTATCATAAAATTCGTGACACGTTATCGGTGGTAGGATTCGAAGGATGCTTTTCATTCGAACCCGAGGGCGGTGAGAGCTCAAGGTGGTACGAGAGCCTAGACGCATTGAGGAAAGTCATCAAGGGATAACAATTCGCATGTGCAGCTCATTCCAGTGAACCAAGAAAACCCTCCTCATAGAACACTGGCCGATAGCCGTTCCTCTTCAGCCAATCGAGCGTAGCAATAACCCTCTCCTTCGCATCTGGCTCGTAGTATGGGTACTGAGGATTGAAATACTGCTCATGGATCATAACCTCCATCAATTCGGATCGGTGTGGATCAGACGCTATTGATTCAAGAGTGGGCGCGATATCGCTTGGATCTATCAGGTTGATTACGAGATCATGTTTGATAAAGAAGATCCCCTCCTTAGTATCTTTCCAGCAATCGTGTCCGTTTAGGTACTTGGTACTCTCGCTGTTCAAATAGTATGAGACGACGGGCTTCCCGATACTTGGATCAATGAGGAAATAGCCCACAAGCCCCTTTATGCCGCAATCCCGCAGGGCCTTGCAAGCCTCCAGAGTGGCTTCCCCCCAGTGTACTGTCGTGTAAGGACTTAGGAGGCTTCTACCCGCGAAACGCTCGATCTCCCTTGTTACGATCGAGTAATCGTGTTGCATCTCCTGGTAGGTGGCCCTTATGTACGGATTCGGAGGGTCGTTCTGAAGTGCATGAAAAGTCAACCTCATCCAATCCGCATTTTCCTGCCACTCAGATTTGTACTTGTCGGGCATCTGCGAGAGGTTGAAACCCTCTGTTTGATAGTAGATATTGAATTGGACCTTTACCCCATAATTACCATGCATCTGCCTCCAGAACGCAATATATTCGTTATCGAAGATGGAGGTACGTTTTGATGCATTGAGCGCTAGGTCTTTTAGGAATAGTATGTTGTCATCGGTCGAGAAGCGGTACCTCTTGATCGAATTCTTGTCCCAGAGAACCGTGATGGAATCCGTTGTCGTCTTTCCGCCGCTCTCCGCGCGTGCGACGATGCTGTTCTCCTGATCTTTCAGATCAACGCTGCAGGTGAATTCGTCGTAGAATCCGCAGCCGCCTCTCGCAACTCGCGCGTCAACATCGTTTACCGTGACCTTTGACCTCTCTGGTGTTATTCCCCTGACGACGACCTCGAGTCTGCCTGAATGCCACTTACCGTCGTGTTTATTCAATATTGCACCGTCGATCGGTTCAATTATCCTTACGGAGTCGCATGGCAAATGGTATCACACGAACGCCATCGATATCGTTTCTCGTTTATAATAGCTTTCATGGGAGTTGCTGAGCTTGGCATATGTTTTGGCCATACATCGTAATTCGATGGTCGCAAGGAAAGGCCTTCAACGTGAAGCTTATTAGGCATTGAGGTTAACTTCGCAGTGATTCGAGTTTGAATCTAGAAGAGCGAATAATGGCCGTGTTTCGCGGAGAACAGCCTGATGTCATGCCGTGGTTTGCAGATCTGACCTATTGGTGTACTGCAATGGAATATATGAGAACGATGCCGGAGAAATATGGCGGTGAGAACGGAAGGATTCAGTTGTACCGCGACATGGGATGTGGAGCCCATGAGGAGCTCTATAATCTCCCCGGAGAGCTCTCATACAACGACATCAAGATCGGTTATTCTTCCGAGAAGCACAGCGATGGTACTATTTTATACGAGGAGGCATACAACACATCAAAGGGCAGCATAGTGGCAATTCGGAAATTTCTTCCATCATCTGTTAGCACCGCCTATGTGAAATATCCCGTTTCGACTCGTCAGGACTTGAAAGTGTTACAAGAGGTGTTTAAGCAACAGAGATTCAAGTCAAGTTATGCGCTTCAGCACGACAGGCTCAATCGTTGGAAGGGACTGGGATTGGTGAGCTCACTCCCCCCGCGGACGCCTTTGCAACAGATCATCGTAATCTGGGCAGGTCTGGTGAACACGGTTCACCTCTTGATGAGGGAACGCGAGGAGCTTGAGGAGACGATTCAGATCATATCGGAGTCAGATGACCCAATATACGATGCGATCTGCAACTCACCAGCCCCAGCCGTTTATTTCGGGGAAAACCTAACAAGCGAAGCCGTCACGCCATCTATGTTCAAGAGATACCATGCACCCTACTACAGGAAGAGGGTGGCGCAACTCCACACAGCTGGAAAGTATATCTTCGTACACATAGATGGAACGTTGCGGGGCCTCCTTCCCATACTGGGGGAGACGGGCGTGGACTGCGCGCAGTCAGTAACCCCTGCTCCGGTGGGGGACGTCGAGATCGAAAGGCTTCGCGAGGTTGCTGGTCCTGAGATAATCCTTTGGGGTGGGCTCCCGGGCGTCAGCTTCAGCCCTCAGCACTCAGAAGCTGCGTTGAGCAGTATGGCCCATAGCGTCATTAAGAATCACCTCTCGGGTCACAAATTCATCATGGGAGTAGCCGACCAAGTTCCGGCAGATGGAGATATAAGAAGGGTTAGGATGATCACCGATATCGTTGAAAGAGAGGCTAAGTACTAGACTTTGAAGTGCCCGGCTGTTTAATGTCCTAGTAATCGTCTTGCATTACTTTCTTCTCATGCCACTTTGTAGAGAACTCTCTGTCAGCCTTCTTCGCCTCAGCCTCTCTCTCACGTTCCTCGGGTGGTATCCAGCTACATCCAGCCACTAGATTGTTATCGGGCCCAAAGTTGTCAGAGTAGAAATCCAGAACATAATCTCTTTCTGCCTCGATAATAGCCCTTCGGATTTCTTCCTCATCTAACCCTCTTTTTCTAAGTGCGCTCTTGAGGTCTTCTCGTGGAATGAATTTGACCTCACCTTTTCTAAAGACCTCAGCCAGTATTTCGAAGTACCTTTGGGTTGTGGCCTTCTCCGCTTCTCTCAGGCTGGGATCTATCCAGTTGTAGAATCCACCGCCATGTGCTATGATCTTTCGTCTCTCGGCTTCATCAAGCGCATCGTCTATATCATCGCTTTCAATCCCTTTCCTTTCAAGCTCTCTTACCATCTTTATCGAAGCTATCTGCTTTATCCGCCCATTTGCAAATTCTGCCTCTATCATACTTACAATCTCTTCAATGCTAATCATTATTCGCCCCCTCCTTTTTCCCAGACCGAACCTAATTGGCTGACCATTCGATTAACATCTTCTTTTCCTTTTACTATAATATTCCATTCACCCCTTAGGCCACGTTCTCCTTTGTATATCTTATTCAACACAATTCTAGCTTTGACGTTATATGTTTTCTCTATAATCTCTTTCTCTTCTATTATATTCTTCGGAACCCATTCATCTTTAATCTTCAATAGAAAATCCTCGTATACTGGTCTTAGTTCAATTGGTAGATCATCTTGGAGTCCTTCTTTTAGATTCGCGTAATGTTCTATCCTACCAGAAGGTAGGCGCGTCTTTTTCAAGTGTATGTGTTCAATCAAACTTCGATGTTCTGGAGACATCTTAGATTCTATCTCGTGAGCGTTGCTTAGCCTTATCCGATAGTCTATACTGCCATCATCCCGAATAGCATGTTCGAAGTAGGCATTTTTTATCGAATAATCACCATACTTTACCATGTAGGGCAGGTGATAGTCTTGTTCAGTCTTCCTTCCTTCAACTGCACCAGCCTTAAGGAGCATCTCACCGATAATCACAGAGCCAAATTGTATACCGCTTTGCCTACCATTTAGGTCGTAGATCGGAAACGGTTTGACATCCCCAACAATATTTTGGACGGCTTCAGTAACAATACGGAGATTTTCCGGGTCGTAATTTGTGTATTTAAAGCGATGCCTATCCTTCTCGATATGTCCATCCTTCAGAGCTGCTGCTAGAAGCCTTGCACCTTCGGGACAATACATGTTAAAGGGAAACTTTGGGTTAACTATAGCTTCGTTTCCTCCTCCACCAACTGCCTTAATGTATGGTGTTAGAGTGCTGTATGGTAGTTCTAATTTATCTAAAAGCTTTATCAGATTTCCCACGGTTATTGTGTCTCTGGCACCCTTTGCAGTCTTACGCAGTTCATAAGCATCCATCCCAAGAGTTTTTTCGAGTTCTTCGTAGGATCCTTGTGGGCTTTTCTTTGTAGGAAAGAGCTTCCTGACTTCTACGATGATCTCTTGAATTTTGCCTTCTACTAACGTCAAGACCTGTATCTTGGGTATCTGCCACCATTCTAAAATAACTAGTTTTTTCCAATCTTGGGACTCCCATGATTTGGTCTTAATCTTCTCGATTTGGCTTGTAGATTCTAACTTAGGCCTTTTACTTTTATGCGTCACCTTTGGCAGGATGATAGATTGCCTTTTTTCCCCTCCCTCGAGTCTTTTCTTCCAGAGCTTGTACTCCTTCTTGTTCTTCTCGCGGATCTTCCGCTTCTCCTCTCTCCTCGCCCCCCTCCATGCCAAGATCCTAGTAGTCATGCCGACAATGCCCTTCGTGCCCCAAAGCATCCCCCAGAGGATACCGGACATGAATGCCAGCGAGAGCATGTAGACCGTTATCGGCCAGAACGGTGTCCCCTGGAGGTCCTTGATGAGTTTCTCGAAATCGTCGAATAGATGAGGATCCCCTATGACGACTGCCAGCCATTTGAGGAAGCCAAAGATCCCCCAGAAGGCGACCTCGGCCCCTTGCAGGGTACTTATGAACTGCAGATAAAACAGGAGGACCGCGATCGAGACGAGGGCACCTACGGCTATGCTGGATATCCCCCTTCTATCTCTCAGAAGTCCCCCTCTATGTATGGGCATTCATTATATCGCTAGACTTATTCAAAATAGGATTTAAGCTCCAATGAATCGAAAAAACCACCAGATTGGCTTAGATAGGATCAACAAAGCCAATCTAGGAAGTGAACCATGTTCACTTAACCCAATCATGCAGTCCTTTATGAGAAAATAAAACCTGAGAATTAAACTCCTTATAAGATGACAACCATAGAGATTCTTCTCAGCTATTTTTGACCTGAATCCTTTTTAGAAACATGTATGGTATTTTATTGATGTTGTTTGCAGGGGTCGGCGAGGGGGCTCAAAACTCCTTAAGACGCTTCGGGGTTGAGGCCATGGATAGATGGCTTAGGAGAGTTCTGAAAAGTAGATGGAAAGGCGTCATCACCTTATTGATTGTGCTGGCACTCATCATCAGCTTCATTGTATATATTGGGATTATGGAATCTGAAGCGAGAAGAGAGGGGGAAGCATGGCTTCGCCGCCACCAGTATCCCAGCCCCGGCTTTTGGTGGGATTTCAGTTCTGCCTCCGGTTTTGATCTGGGTTATAGGGGTAGTGAGCGGATGCTAACACTTTTACGAGGAGGGACGGGTAGCATCGAACTTGTAATTAGCACAAATGCCTGTAGGAAACTTTGTCCTAAACTCAATTCTTGTGAGCTGAGTCTCTATGGGACTCTAGATGGTTCCGGAAGCTGGGCAATACTTCCACCCGGAGTCAAAGCCGAATTCACACCCACCAATTTTACACTCCCCGCTGGGGGAAATGTCTCCGTTCTCCAAACGATAACCACGAACCCAGATGCACCGACAGGATGTTACTACTATGGGGTCGGGATCAGGATTACCAACGGCACAGGCTTTGTTGGTTTTTGGCTTGTTATCGACCCGTACACTCCTCATGGGGACTTCAGTCTTGTGGTTGGATATGGAGGGGATGTGGAGGACTTTATCGCTAGGGATGAGCTCAACATTACTGAAAAGGTTGGGGAGGAGATATGGAGGCCATCGGGCGTGACAGATAACTTTGGTTCGGGTGGCACATACAGCTTTGACATCCGCTCGGAAGGGCCACCCCTAAACGTAACATTGGAGATCGTAAACATAGACATGCCTGAGGAAGTAAAGCTCTCCGTGCCGCAGCAGGTATTCGTGCCAGCTGAATCTCAAGTGTTTGTTGACGTAGGCATCGGCTATAATGCCAATCCGGTGGTGGGTAGAACTTATCACTTCAAGGTGATCTGCAGGTCAGGTAATGAGACGCATGTCGCGAATTACAATATCTTGGTAATTCCATAGGGCAAAAGGGGGGGTTGAGGATGAAGTTGAGGGTGAAGGTTAATAACCGCGTCGTTTGGGCTCTTTTGATAATCCTATTAGGGTTGATGGCTAGTAGTTATCTTATCTTATCATATCATGATTATTCTTTTTATTGTTTGTTGTATTATAACTATTGGCCTGATAGAATGGAGATCGTGTACGTAGCGGCAAACCAAACCTCGCGGGAGATCTTTTGTAAGATTCGTAACACTGGTAATGCTTATTCGCGATTGGTGGAGATAAGGGTCAACAGCAGCAAAGTCGGTATGGTGAGCCAACTGCCAATAACCATAGGCTCTATCTTGGACTATGAGACATGCGTCTTCAGATACGAAGGGCCGTGGAAAGGCTCGATACTGATAGACTTCTACACCGTCTCCGGAGGCGAGTATGAACGTTGGGGGAAGCTGGTCAACCTCCGAACTGCGTCCAGCAACCCCATAGAAGGAGCGTATCCTTCCAGAGCCGAGCTTCTGGTTCGATCGTTCTATCTCTCGTTCGGTCGCAATTTTGGAGAGCTTCTAGCACGATGGATCTATCTCGGGTTCGATACCTATTATGTGGAGATCATCCTTTGGAGCTCGATCGCGATCTTCATAGCATTAGTAGTCTTGCTGATTTTAGGTAAGTGCCCGGCTCTCCTTGCTGTCTAATGTATTGACTGTCATCGTAGGGCATTCCTTGACCCGTTGAGGGCTTTTTGGCCTATTATCGTGTTATAGCCACACACACGTAGAATTGGTGGAGTGTTATTGACTAGAAGATCTGTCTCTACACGAGGGCTTCAGCTTGAGAAGAGATTGCTCTTGCATCCCAGTCCTTACTATCCTTTGCCACACAGATTAATTCAAGCTACTGAAAGTTACACCTGATAAGAGGAGACTATACCACAGGGACCTTCCGACCCAGCCGCAGCGACTTTCGATACATAAGATAACCCTTCATAGGACACAGAAGATGGGGCTATGGTGAGGGGAAAGCCAGCCTGGTCTAAGGGGAGACACCAAGTAATAGAGCTAGGACCGTAGTCCCGAGACCTGCGAGGACCATTAGGCAGCCATGCACGATTATGTTCTCTCTCGAAACTCTTCCGAGGAAGATGCCGAGGCCGAAGAGCGTGAGAAGATTCAGTACTACGGCCGATGGGATCATTGCTTGCGGTGGAAGCAGACCATGTTGGGAGAGCAGGAAGGGTGAGAGCGAGATCATGGCGGCGATCGCGGGTGAGAGGCCGTCCACAAATGACGCCCACAGGGAGGCGATCCTTGAGGCTCTGTACAACATAGAGCCCTTCAGGTCCGCGTGCATCGCGCCCTCGAGCTCCTTCAGGGAGCGCGTCCTCTCCGCCTTTTCTGCCATGTAAGTCCCCCAGGCACCCGAGATTCCCATCGCGAAGGTAGCGCCGAGGCCAGCGCTCACGATGATGCGCGAATCCGAGCTGCCGACGGCGTGTGCGCCCACGATTATACCGAGCATCGTAAGGCAGCCATCGAAGGCGTTCATCACGAAGTACCTTCTCGCCACCTCGTCTACGCTCGTGATCCTCCTGATGTTCCTGAACTTCCCTATTATGTTAGACAGTAGCCCCAATTAATTCAATAATCATGTACCCTCACGTATATATATAATGGTAGGGATAGCATGTGCGGTGACTAATTCGTGACGACTCACGTGAACATAGTGCGGCTTATGATAGATTCCCTCATTCCGAGGGAGATGTCCGTAATTGAGCTTTCGAAAGCGTTGTGCCAGGCGGGAGGCGTAAGCGATGTCGCTCTCTCCGTGACTGATGTTAGCGCCAAGACCGAGACCATCAGGCTCGTCATAAGTGGGCACAACATCGACTACGATGCCATATCAAAGATAATGAGCGAGCACGCAGCCGCCATAAGGGGCATCGACGAGGTTGATGTGAGCCGTGGCAAAGGTCCTGCCTCCCCCATTAAGTCAGATTAGCGAACCTTAACCTGTTATATATGTCGAAAGGCTTAGAGCTCGATCGAAAGTTTCAAGTTCCAGCCAACGGTGACATAAGTAGGGTTAGGATGATTACGAAAATAGTTGAAAGAGAGGCTATGTATTGACCGTCATCGTGGAGCATCCCTTAATCTGCGAGGGCTCTTCGCTCATTACTCCCGAAAGAGGACCTGCTATAGGCACTGACCCAATGCCAAACTAACACTTTTTTCCCCTCTCGGTTATCTCGCTCTTTAGATGGATTACGGTAACCAGGAAGATGTAAACGATAAGTGACCAAAAACCCACGTCTACAACGAATCCAGTCCAATAGATTTCCTTAAGTCCAGCCGAGATCACTAAGGTAATCCACGTCATCGGTGCACCCAATTGGGCTACGTCAACGAGGGGGTGCGATAGAGGCGTCGGGAAGAGCGTTGTGAAGCGGGTGATCGCCAGGCCAAGCGCTACGGACACGAAGGCGCTCAAGCCATCCACATCAAGCCCGCTTCTCATTTCTCTTAATTACCTGCTAAGGTTGGGCTAATAAATTTACTCGAAATCCACACTTCACCATAATGGCCATTTCATGCCCTAAGTAGCTCGGATCTCAAAGAATTTCACGTCCCTCCCCTAGTTAACGGAGAGAAGAGATATAGGCCTCCCTAAAATTAATGCGACATCATGGCAAAGACGATCTTGCACTTGACTGGTGGCGGCCACATCAGTTCTTGGGGACGAGGACAGAAAAGGCTGATCGAGCTGGCAAAGCAGAAGGGCTGGAGGATCTTGGGGGCAAGAGATGGTTGGGCTGGCCTGAACGAGGGCATAGTCTACGACCTCACAAACCAACCAATTGAAGGGATAGAGCTGCGAGGGGGATCTTTCATAGGATCGAGCAGGACCCTACCGGATCCTGGCAAGGCCGTCAAAATCCTTCAGAAGTATAAAGTCGATGCCGTGGTCGCAATGGGGGGAGACGACACGTTGGGGGCTGCATCCCAACTATACGATGAATATGGCGTGAATATCGTTGGCTGGCCAAAGACGATGGACAACGATCTATTCGAAACGTATTGCACCCTTGGATATCCCAGCGCAGCCGCGATAGCTGCCTCTAACGTGAGGTATATGCACGACACGGCTTGGAGCCACAGCAGAGTTGCATTGGTCACCCTCTTCGGCCGCAATACCGACTGGGCCGTCGCCGCAGCTGGCGCCTATGGTTTAGCGGACCTCATCATCCCATGTGAACAACCATACACGATCGGCTTCATCTTGGAGAAATTGAAGGAAAGGGTAGAGGCGAATAAGGAACGATATGAAAGAACGTTCGCTGTCGTAGCAATCGCAGAGGGGGCCAGCATAGATGGCGTGGAGAGCCATGTCAGGGAACAAGAGGTCGATGCGTTTGGTAATCCGAAACTAGATCCCCTGACCCTCGTTCTGAATCTCGAACGGGCTGCCAAGAAAACGGGTTTGGAGTGCGCTGTCGGGGCCCTCACCTATGGCCTTCGGAACGGCCCTCCGATTGAGGTTGATGGGATGCTTTCAACCAAGGCCTCCGAAAAGTGCATAGAGCTGATCGAAGATGAGCGATTCGGCCACATGGCGTCGGTCATGTACGACCGAAGGAAACTCGACGTCGTTGATGTCCCGTTGAATAGGGTCATAAGATGGACGAAGTCCGCGAGTGGCAAGAAGACCACCGAGAAGAGGTCTGTAAAGGACACGGGCTATATCGACTATGACGATCTGAAGGTGACGCAGAAATTCTCTGAATACGCCTACCCGCTCCTAGGCGTACCTCCAAAGCTCGAACAGGTCCTTTACAGCCACAGGCTCAAACCACTACCGTAATCCGGTCACCAATTCCATGAGACTATCGCTCTTCAGCTCCACCAAGGCACTACACTGCACGTGCCTCCCAAAGTATAATCTCAATACCTACCTGGGGCGTTGTGCCCATGGCTGCCTCTATTGCTACGCAGTGAAATTCCCGAGTTTTCGAGGCCCAGCCCGTCCACGTACAGTGCTACTCGATAACGTGGAGGAAATGGCCCGGAGCACGAGGGAAAAGCTCCCCGTAATGATAAGCGATTGCACCGATCCCTATCAGCCATTAGAAGGGGAATGCTTCGTGACCCGTCGCTGCGCCAAAGTCTTGGCAGAGAACCATTTCCCCCTCCTCATCGTCACCAAATCGAATCTCGTCGCGAGGGACATCGACGTCTTCTTACAAACAAAAACGGTGGTGTCGATGACCGTAACAACGATCCGGAACGACATCGCCGCCATCATTGAACCCCATGCTCCACCTCCAGACCTCAGGATCTCGGCGCTACGCGGTATCGGGGAACAGGGGATACTCACCGTGGCCAGGGTGGATCCGATAATACCGACGATCAACGACGACGAGGACGATTTCGAGGAGCTCGTCTCAGCCCTAGCCAATGTCGGCGTCAGGCAGATAACCGTGTCGACTATGAAGCCGGTCAGGGGTTTCTTCTCGAAGCTTAGGGATTTAGATCCGGAACTTCACCGGCGAATATGGCATTTTTACGAGGACGGGGAATCGGCCATGGGCTATAGGTATATGCGGAAGAGCGAGAGGCAGGAGATCATAGGGAGATTGAGGTCCACGGTCATAGGACATGGATTGAAATTCGCCTCATGTCGGGAGGGTTTTCAAGAGCTGAATACCTCCTTATGCGATGGAACGTCTTTTTGTAGGAGAAATCTAGCACTTAATTCCTAACATAATGATTTGCGTGTAGTAAAAAGCGTAGTTAGTGATGAAAGGTCAAATTTAAATGATTTATGGTAAACAGCCACGAATTTAACTCCCCTTTTTCTATATTTTGGGCGTCATCGGTTACATTTGAGAATTGTGTATCAATGTCTTTATTAGGGGGTAACAGACGTAAATGGGCCAGTATACGGGAGGAATCCCGAGAGGGTTTTTCTTTCGTATAACTACTAGAAAGGAGTGAGAAAAGCATGGGCTTTGAAAGACGCCGATATAATCGGCCAAGGCAGATGTTCAAGGCAACCTGCTCGGACTGCGGCCAAGAATGCGAAATACCGTTCCAGCCGACGCAGGGAAGGCCGGTATACTGCAATGAGTGCTTCCAGAAGCATAGAGGACGACGGTAGAACAATTCTCAAAATCAGCAGTCCGGTGTCAGAGTGACGCTTTATATATCACTTGCACCGGAAGTTTTTTTATTCTATAACCATACGATAAGACAATAGACATGTCTAAAAATCGCATCATCGACTCCCATGTTCACTTGAAACATGGGGATGCGGAGAGGACGGAGTACAGTCCTGAGACCATCGTGAGGATTATGGATGAGGTTGGCATCGACAAGTCGGTCGTCTTCGCGATGTCGACCACGACAAGGCACTCGATCGAGATGGCAAAGGAGGCCGTCGATAAATATCCGGATCGACTCATTCCCTATGTCTATGCCCTCCCTAACTATGAAAGGCGCGTTCTCGACGAGATCGGCCATGCCTTGACCAAACTCGATTTTAGGGGAGTCAAGATTCACATTGGAGAGTGCACGCTGGCCGAATACGTAGTGGATCCGGTAATAGAGCTCGCGGGTAAACTCGAGGTTCCATGCCTTATCGACTGCTCTGGGGATTACAACGCCATAACGAGGATGACAAGCAGTTATCCAAAAACCAACATCATCGTAGCCCACCTTGGGAGATATCTATGTAAAGATCCGATCTTGATCGATCGATTCATCGACTTGGCGTCGGTTCACCATAACATCTACTTCGACATCAGTGGCGTCGTAATTCCGGGCAAGATCGTTGAGGCGCTACATAGGATAGGTCCCAAACGCGTACTATTTGGAACAGACGGCCCCCATAAGGCACCGGATACCGTAGCTTATGCGCAAGCAGAAATAGAAAGGATCCGTAAACTGGGCTTAAGTGAGGGAGATCGAAGGGCAATACTAGGTGAGAACATCGCAAGCCTGCTGAGATTGTGAATGGGACGGTAATTGGGATTTGGTTTTCATGAAAGGCAACATGTCCATAAGGTTTTATTTGCAGGGATTCTAATCAAGACGGCGGGAAAAACCGAAAGGCAGGTTGCAGTATCAATCAATACCGCCAGGACATATGAAAACCAAAGATTTCTCCTTGCTTATTGACAAATTGTAAAAAAGGTATGCTTATATACTACCTAAAAACAGTTATGTGGTAAAAAAGTAACTGGTGAAAAAGTAACAATGAATGATAATAAAAATGGAGAATGGTTACGAATTGGTGAAGCGCTCTCATCCGACGTCGGAAGGGGGATCACTAGGTTAGACCCCGCCGCAGCCGCCAAATTGGGCGTTCAGAGCGGCGATGCCGTCGAGATCTCCGCCAAAGGCAAGCGGGCATTTGCACTATGTTGGCCGGCGTATCCGAGGGACAGCGGAAAGGGTTTGATACGCATCGATGGTTACTTGCGCGAGAGTTTAGGAGTCGGCATAGACGACAAGGTCTTGGTAAGAAAGGCAGCAGTGAAGGCAGCCCAGGCGGTTACTTTAGCCCCTGGCGAGCAACTCAGGATTGTCGGAGGGGAAGAGTACATACGTGGCATCCTGTCGGGCCGTGTTGTGGCAAAGGGAGATATGGTCCCACTCCGCATCATGGGTCGACCTATCGCATTTTACGTAGTCGCCTTTCAACCAGCAGCCGAGGCTGTAATAGTTGATGACGACACTGTCGTGAAGATAAGCGATACCCCGTATAGTGGTCCTGCTAGCGGCATACCCAGGATCACGTACGAGGACATCGGCGGCCTGAGGGACGCGATCCAGAAGGTGAGGGAGATGGTCGAGCTGCCGCTTCGGCACCCGGAGCTCTTCGAGAGGCTCGGCGTAGAGGCGCCGAAGGGGGTGCTGCTCCACGGCCCACCCGGAACGGGTAAGACCCTCCTCGCGAAGGCGGTCGCCAACGAGACGAACGCCCACTTCATCAGCATCAGCGGGCCCGAGATAATGAGCAAGTACTACGGCGAGAGCGAGCAGAGGCTGAGGGAGATCTTCAAGGAGGCGGAGGAGAACGCGCCGAGTATAGTTTTCATAGACGAGCTCGACAGCATAGCGCCGAAGAGGGAGGAGGTCACGGGCGAGGTAGAGAAGCGTGTCGTGGCCCAGCTCCTTGCCCTCATGGACGGGCTGCAGGCGAGGGGGAAGGTTATAGTCATCGGTGCCACGAACCGAGTTAACGCCATAGATCCGGCCCTCAGGAGGCCGGGCAGGTTCGACAGGGAGATCGAGATCGGCATACCCGATAAGGTTGGTAGGCTTGAGATCCTCCAAATACATACTAGGGGTATGCCCTTAACAAGAGACGTGGAACTGAAGAAGTTGGCTGACATCACCCATGGTTTCGTTGGAGCTGACTTGGAGGCTTTGGCAAAGGAAACCGCCATGCGGTCGCTGAGGAGAGTTTTGCCTGACATCGATCTTGAGGCCGAGAGCGTTCCAGCCGAAATATTGAACAAGATAGTGGTGGAGATGAACGACTTCTACGACGCCCTGAAGGAGATCGAGCCCTCCGCGATGCGCGAGGTCATGATAGAGTCCCCGAACGTGCATTGGTCCGACATAGGAGGCATGGATTCTATCAAACAGGAGCTCGTTTCATCAATAGAGTGGCCCCTCAGATACCCCGAGATGTTCAGGGAAGCTGGTGTAAGGCAACCCAAGGGCATACTGCTCTATGGCCCGCCAGGGACCGGCAAGACCCTGCTCGCGAAAGCCCTCGCGACGGAGTCTGAGGCGAACTTCATCTCCGTCAAGGGGCCGGAGCTGCTGTCGAAGTGGGTGGGTGAGAGCGAGAGGGGTGTCAGGGAGGTGTTCAGGAAGGCGAGGCAGGCTGCGCCTTGCATAATATTCTTCGACGAGATCGACGCGCTGGCCCCTACAAGGGGAATGCGTTTCGGGGATTCGGGCGTGACAGAGCGTGTGATCAGCCAGCTGCTCACTGAGTTGGATGGTCTGCAGGAACTCAGGGGTGTCGTGGTGATCGGGGCCACGAATAGGCCCGACATCGTCGATCCGGCTCTCCTAAGGGCCGGGAGGTTCGACAAGACCTTAACCACAGGTTGGCCAGACCTTGAGTCGAGGAAGGAGATACTAAAGATTCATTTGAGGAATAAGCCCTTAGACAGGGACGTGGTCATCGACGATCTCGCAAAGAGAACTGATGGGTATAGCGGAGCGGACATCGAGGAGGCATGCAATGAGGCAGGGCTTCTGGCGATAAGGGAGCTCCTTGCCCAGTCAGGCACTCCTGAGAACGCGAAGGAGAATACAATGAATATGAAGATCTCTCTGAAGCACATCGAGAAGGCGATGAGCAATATCAGGGTGCCAACACCACAAGAGAGGGCAAGGTACGAGGAAATACTTGGTCAGACGACGAAGAAGGGCAGAACCGAGCCATTAAAGGCCGTCGAGTTGGTGTGAGGTGAGGGAGATGGGACTGAAGCTACAGCTTTTGAAGGATGGCAAGGTTCTCTTTGAGATGCCATTGGGAATGGATGAGTGGGATCGGCGCGAGCTTGAAGAGGAGATAGAGGAGATCGAGGAAGAGATAAACAACGTCGAAGAGCTTCATGACCTCTACTCAAATAAGACGAGGATAAAGATGCTGTGCGAGATAACTAGGAGTTTGGATCCCAGGTTCACGGACCTGATGGAAGAACTTGACACAAACCAGAAGATTATCTACGATTCGCTTCAGAAGATGATTAAGAACGACCTAGTGGAAAGGGTTGAGAGGCATCCACGAAACGTCCATTACAGGCTTTCGCAACTCGGATTTGCAAGCATCCTGATGTGCGCAGCAACGCAACGGGTCATGGGTATCATTGGGAAAGAGATCGAGGGATAGAAGCTGAACTCTTTCGGCCTTGCAGGCGAACTGGATGGATGCAAAAACTTTAGCGATATCTTCGACGTTGTCAAAAAATCGGTCTTGCAGATAACTGGAAGGCATAGGGCGGGCTTGACCCTATACTTGGCGGAGTTACCAACCAACGTGGGAGCATTTCATCCTGTAGGCTCAAATGTGATAGTTATGAACAAAGCCTTGCTCGAGATTGTTGATGAGAGCCCAAAATCGCAGAGGGTCAAGGCCTCGTTCGTCTACAGCATCCTTCTACACGAGTACCTTCACTCTCTGGGATACATGAATGAAGCGGAGGCCAGGCGGCTGGCACACCACATTGCCAGAACATCACTCGGGGAAGAACATGCGGCTACGAGGATGTGTTCGATGGGACCGTGGGCGTTCTTCCCAGAAGCCCTAGGTAAAGTGGGCACGTTCAGGGGTGAATTCGAGATAGTCAAGGACTTCGATAAAACGCCCCGTAGCTATCTCGCTTAGAAGGGTAAAGGCTTTACCGGCTAGAAAAATAACATCTGCGGTCTCATCGGATGCAAATGAGGGAGATCCTGTACCTCTCCAGGGAGGATATCGAAGAGGTTGGCATGAGCCTCATTGAGGTGGCAGAAGCCGTCCAAGAGGCCCTACGCCAAAAATATCTGGGTAGGGTCGAGATGCCCCCAAAGCCAGGAATACACACGTTGCCGGATGCCTTCATACATGCGATGCCCGCCTTCATTCCAGAGCTGGGGGCCGCGGGCATAAAGTGGGTTGGGGGCTATCCTGAGAACTACAGGAGGGGGCTACCTTACATCACGGGCCTCCTCATACTCAATGACGTTGAGACGGGCGTCCCGTTATCGATAATGGACTGCACGTGGATCACGGCCATGAGAACCGGGGCCGCCACGGCCATCGCATCCAGGCATCTGGCCAGGGCTGATTCCAAGAGCTTGGGAATAATCGGTTGCGGCGTTGAGGGCAGGAGCAATCTTCTCGCCCTCAATACGTTCTTCCCGGCCATAAAGGACGTGAGGGCATACGACATCCTGGCCGAGAACGCAAAAAGGTATTCACGGGAGATGGAATCAAAGGGCATACGCGTTAAAATAGTTCCCAGCCCAAGAGAGGCAATTGAGGGCGCCGACATCATCGTAACTGCAGGACCGATCCTCAGGAACCCAAAGCCGACCATAGAGGCATCATGGCTTTCCGAAGGTTGCTTCGTCTGCACCCTTGATTTCGACTCTTACGTGACCACAGGGGCTTTTAGGTCGGTCGATAAACTCTTCACTGACGACTTGGAACAGTTCAGATACTATCAGGGGAGCGGCTACTTCAAGGAGACGCCCATGCCGTTAGGTGATCTTGGGGACTTGATGGCCGGAAGAATTCCTGGGAGGGAGAACCACTCCCAGAAAATCATATGCGTTAACTTGGGTTTGGCCATCGAGGACATGGCAACGGCCATCAAATTATACGACAAAGCCATCGAGAAGGGAATCGGTAAGAAGTTGCAACTATGACTTTACGACGCCATCGAGATCGCATGGAAAGAAGTAGAAGCTTCTTCTTTCCCCAGTAGCACGCTTTTAATGAGATTAAAGCCCAACCAATTCCTTCAGTGCCTTATCAAGGTGCTCCACTGCCCGTTCTTCGTGAATCTTCGCCTCACGGACTAAACTGGAGAGCTCTCGTCGTAGTTGCGAGTCGACAATCCTCTGGTAAGGAATGCCCCCTGTTCCTGGAACAATGACTGTGGCCTTGTGCCAGGCCTGGGCCTCTTGCGTGTAGGCTTCAGCCGCTTTCCTGAGTTCATCCGAGCCAGGTAATCCTTCCTGAGACATGATATTCAGGAAACGTGCGGCACTGGTGCGCTTACACTCCATGAGAAATACGACATCGTTCTTTATCGGCATGTTGCAGTGGAATGACAAGACATCCGGTTTATCCGCCGGGAAATCGTCGTCACGCAAAAGCGCATCCGCAAATGCATCGAAGGCCGCAAAACCTGATTTGCATCGCCTGTTTGCCGGTATATCGGGCAGACCCCATAATACGAACTCCGGTTCCCTAGCCAGCTTGATCGCCCATACCAGGGTATTCAGCAATATCTCGCTCTTGGATGGCTTCGGCTTCTTATCACCGATGAGTATTAAGCCATAGCAGTTCTCATACCATTTGTCGGTCCTGAAATAGGTCTTCGTGTCCTCCTCCCCCTGGTAGTAACTCCAGCCGTACAGCACGTCCCCACCCTCGCTGTAACCTGAAATCACGCAACACTCAGGTGGACCGACGATGCCGATTGCCAGTACCGGATGCCCGTCATCTATACTATCTACGATCCTTTTGCGCAGCGTTTCCTTTGTATTCGTCTGTGCCCCGCCTGGCACAACTTCGTATTCGTACCCCAACGCGTCGAAGGTGCGCCTAACTGGCTCATCGCCGATCAAAAGGAGGTCGCAATTTGCAGCTCCCCACGGTATCTCCCAGTACGTCTGGAACGCTCCGCCCGATATGCCCATCATGTATTCTTTGGTTACATTTTCGCCGAGGAAGCGCATGGATGCCATCACCGAGCCCACGAAGCAGAGGCATGGGTAAGTATCAAAGTTAATACGCTCAATGCCCTCGAGGACCCTTTTAGCCTGCTTGCCAGATCCTTCTCTTATCATAATTCACAATTCTCTGAGCTGAAAGTTGATATTTATACATTCACTCTTTGGTAAGAGGTTGTAACTATGAGTTTACGACACCATCGAGATCGCATAGGTCACGGAAAGCGCCTCTTAAGGCCGGCATGTCCCATCTCTTCAGAAGCAACAAACTCAGATAGAAATCATGAAAGCTTTTGGCAGACTTGAGCTTATTGATCATCACCACATGCTGTCCCCCATCGAGTATCCTCTCCTCTAGCGGTTCAATCCCGATGTGTCGCTTAGCTAACATGATCGGGGCCAAAAGGAAAGCTGAAAACCGGGCTGAGAGCAAGCTCGAAGCGTATTGGCGCCTCCAGTAACCGTCCTGAGAGTTATGGAACTGCGTGACCACCCCTACATTCTCGCCTCCCTCATTCTCGACGAAGCATTTCAGCCTATTCATAAGTAACCTCAGGCGTGTTGCGGTTACGACATCGAGTTCGTTGATTATCGTGAAGGTGCTCACCAGTCCTTTGAATCGATGAAAGGAAGCCAAAGAACGGTATAGGAATCGCGGATCCCAATATGGCAACAGATTCTCTTTCATAAGACGAACATAAACAGCCGCACTAGTAGCTTCTCTAAGGAAGATGAGAGTTTCAAGGGTATTCTCTTGTTGAATCAATAAATGTGCCGCTGACAAATTCTTTAGAAAAAGTCGCTGCAAAGGCCTAATCTCATCATCCCTCCAACTCCATTTTCTGGCAGCTTCTTTCCATCTACGAAGCATCCCATGTGGGTCCTTAATTATTTCACATCCTCTCATCATCCCCAACCATAGGCTGGCGTCGAACCACGTAGTCTCATTATCGCGGCAACGTTCGTCCTCAAATACTCGAGCAAATCGATCTGACGGGTAGCGGCAGATGTCCAGGCGAATTCCACCAAGCTCCTTCACTTCCCTGCTACGGCGGATCTCTGATCTGTCATAGACAAAACAAACATCAACGTCGCTCTCCTCATCTAGGCCGCCATATACGGCTGAGCCGAAGAGATAGACCCCAACGAGATCTCCATCCTTAGAGAACTTGTCAGCTGCATATCCTATGATTCGTCGAATATCTTCCAACTTGCCTGTGGGGCCCCTATTCCAGTCGCTTGACTCACAAGCTTATGGTAAAAAGCATTGATGCCAGTTCGATTGATGGTATGGTCTGCTGGGAATATACCGATAATTATCCGCCATATACAAATTTGGTGATCTGTTTTAGGCGTCCCCTCTGGCTAAAATACTTCTCCGCCAAGTCTGCCTGTGGAGAGCATCTCTTCCTCAGTTTCAAAATCCGAGCAGCAAGTTGGCCAATGCTATATCCCTTATCAGAACCCCAGGCCGCCAGTAGCGCGGAACCAACAGCAGCCTCGCTCGCCTCCGGGATTAAGACCTCCAGCCCCGTCATATCCGCCATTATTTGATCCTGAACATCGCTCCCCGATCCCCCGCCGCAGGCTCTCACCTCCTTGATAGACACCCCCGTCACTTCCTCAACTATGTCGATTACATCGGCGAGAACAGCGGCATTGCCCTCAAGTAGGCTTCTGAAGATGTGACCAGGAGTGCAGTTCTTGGATGTTAAACCCGTGAAGAATCCTCGTACATTCGGGTTGTAGCTGGGAACCCTTGTTCCGGTCCATTGAGGTTGGGCCAAGAGGCCTTCACAGCCCGGAGGAACCTTGGCTGCCAATGCGTCGAGCTCTTGCAGATTCAGACGCAGGAGACTGCTTACCGCATCAAGTGGGAGAGTACCGGCGTCCGTCGCACCCCCAGCGATGTACGTTGATCCCAGGAAGGTCTTGTAGTAAATTCGACTCATCTTGTCGGGTACAAGCTTGTCCACTACAGCATGCACCACTAGGGTCGTCCCTATGGTGGCGTTAAGTTGACCGGCCTCCAAAACGCCTGTCGCGATGTCCCCTGCTGTGGCATCCGTCACGCCGTTCACTACTGGGATCCCCTGGGGTAATCCCGTCTCGAGCGACGCTCTCTCCGAAATGTGACCCACAATGTCCCCGACTTCCTTCACAGGTGGCATAAGTGATAGAGGAACATTAAGATCCTCATAAACTCCCTTGAGATAGCTCCTCGACCTCACGTCGATGTGGGACTTCCCCGCGACGTTTGGACTCGTGACCGTTGCTCCACAGACCTTTTTAACGATGAAGTCACTCTCGTGCAGAATGGCAGAAACCTCACCAAATTTCTTGAGGTTCTTCCTAAGCCAAAGGATCTTGGGCAGGACAAGGCTCGCATCGACGGGCAGCAGTGTTTGGTATCCCTTGGCACTCTCGCTTAAACGAAGTATCTCGCCAACCTCATCCTGGGCCCTCTTATCCCCATACAGTAAGGCCGGGAAGAGGGGATTCCCATTAGCGTCTATGGCTACTACCGTGCCACTAGTCCCGTCGACCGAAACGGCTTCGATGCCCCTAAGATCCTTTAACGCCTTAATCGCCCTCACGACCCTCTCCCAGACCTCGGTCATGTCCCTCTCAGCGTAGGAGGGCATTGGACGCTTATTCAGATCGGACATGGCGACTGCTGAATAATCCACGAGCCCGTCTTCTGAATCCAGCAGAGCGGTTTTGACACTGGCGGTCCCGACATCTAATCCTAGAGCCTTCAACTCATTACAACGCATGGTACCAAGATGGCTTAAGATTTCCTACAAAGGGAAAGCCTCAGCTTACTGGAGTTAGCATGAAGATGGTTAGCGTATCGCGTACCCCGCTTTCGCCTGTCACGGATCAACCGATTGCTTTGTCGCTTTCTATTGTTCCTCTCCTTCTCCTTCTTCTTCACTGTTTGGAGTTGGGCTTTGAGTTGATGTTGTAGTTGTTGTAGTTGGGCTAGGGGTAGGGCTTGGAGTTGATCCCCCAACTACTTTTTCTATCTCTCTCTTTGTCTCTTCTTGCAATTTTTTAATATCCTCGAGTTTCTCTTTGACCTTGGTCAACCACTCCTCGCTGGCCTCTATTCCCCTGTGCGCGAAAAACGCGATCCCTTCGTTTCTGCTCTTGAATATACCCGCATTGGCCAATGTATCGATTAAGCTGAGATCCGCTTGAGGTAACCTAACTGAGGAAACTATTGCCGACGGTACGCCCGTCCATGCTTTACCAACATCCATCCATATTTTACTGAAATCAGGGATTTTTATTTCGGGCACTCGAATTTCGGGTACACAAATTTCGGGGGTACTGAATCCCGTTACATAGGTTTTTCTAACATCCTTCATCTCCCTCCTCCAGTCTTTTATTTTATCCTTGATCTTCTCCTCCACTTCATCGACCTTATCGGAAAGGGAATCTACCATATCTCCGATTTCGTCGCGTCTGTCCCCTAAATAGTCCTCCATCTCTTCCAGTCTGCTGTCCATCTCCTCTCTGAAAGATTCTCCTGCAGGATTCACGTATTCCCTAGATGATCTGATCCTATTTCTGGCCTCATGCAGGTCATGCTTCAAGCTATTTTTCGTCCTTATCGCCTCATTCTTGATTTGGTGTTTTAGACCTCTAAGTTCACCGAGTATGTCCCACAGTTTCTCTCGGTTGGCCTCAGATTCCAACTTGTTCTCTATGTCTGAGAGCATGGATGAGTAGGTCTGTATATGGTCTGTAACCTCCTTTTCCGCCCTCTCGATTTCCTCTTTTAACCTGTTCATCTCCTCATCAAAAGACATACGCATCCCACCTCCTTTTTCCATGACACGAGCGAATTTCTATTGCCGTGCTAAAGTACGCTATGGCTATGCGGAAGGCCAGATCACTTGATTCTGGGCTTTTTTCCACCAAAACATCCAAAATCTTAGGCCTCTCCACAGCATCAACATCGCTTATCTCCTCTATTCTAGGTTCATTATTTACCATATTTGTAGCACCAAGTGTAACGTAACACTAATTACAATGTTACACTATATAAATTTTTCTATTCGTTACCAGATTATCAGGCCAATCTTAACCCTATCGATTCACTTACTCATGTATATAGAAATCGAAGAATGGCGATATGCCCTTAGTTCGCTTCACCTGGTCCATGCAGTCCATTAGCCTCAATAGAATCTCCCCCAGCTTTTTCAGGGTAAAATTGCTCTCCTCGAGGCTCTTTTCGTCTGCCCTGTGGTAGGCTTCGCCTTTGCCGAATTTCTCCTCCATCACCCTTACGACCTCCTCCTCGAGACTCATGTCCAGCGCGTTACCTTCAACTATCCTCCTCAGCTCCTCCCTCATCTCTGGGAGCTCCAATATTTGATCATGCCATACGGGGATGGGTTCCCCGCCTTCTTCGTGCCTGAGTGTGCATCCCTCTACTTTTACAATTAGCCTGTCCCCTTCGTCCCCGACCGTGCCGGGCGTGTATCCGTCTCTTTCGAAGATCTTTGGCAATATCTTGAAGCCCTTCTTCGGGAGCCACCTCGCCAAGGCATCGAGGCGATCAGGGCCCTCTTCCCAGCATAGTAAATCGGGATTCTTTATCACCTTGAGTATATCGTTGGCTTCGAAGATGTTAGTGATTATAGATAATGACTCTCCCATCTTCACTCATCTCAATACTTTATCTTAGCTGACGATATAAATCGCAAGAGCTATATTCGCCATACAAACGAATTCTATTGGGCGTGTTCTTTAATGGAGAGAAAGACCATAGTTGGTGTAGGAGCCCACATGGATGATCTCTGGTACGGAATGGGCGGCCTAGCCCTAAAGGCCGTTAGGAAAGGACATCGGGTCATCTTCATTAATACGGTCGGAGACTATACAAATTGGCCAGTTACAAGGGGTAGGGAATCCGAAATTAAGGCTAAAGTAAAGGGGTTTGCCATAGACAAGGGAATCACGATTCATTTTCTCGATTACAAGTATGAGCACGTTCCTGATGACATCGATATTTTAAAAAAGCTTGCAGAGCATTTCGACGAAATTAATCCAGATCTCATTTTCCTACACTGGTATGATGACACAAACCGTGACCATTGGAAATCGGGTGTAGCAACACTTTATAGTGGTTTACATAGGCCCTGTTTTTTGGAAAGGGAGCCCTCTGGGTCACCATCGGAGGTTTACGCTTTCCAGCTCGATGCCCAGTGTCGATCCTTTATTCCTAACGTGTATGTCGACATAACTGAAACATTGCCCGATGTGCTAGAAGTTCTAGCCGCAATTGACCATATATATGCAGAATACACTAAGGCTGACTGCGTGAAGGCGAGGGTAGAAGATTTGATTACAAATCGCAAATTCGAGCTAACCGTGCATTCAGCGCAGAAATATGCGCTCGCAGTAACCAGAGGGTCGGAATGCGGTGTAACATATGCGGAGGCTTTTTACTCTTACATCAAAAGACCTGCAGACCAAATGCTCTATATATAGTCTCGCGCCTTAATAGGGGTTTATCTTTGTCTTTACCTGCGATTCCAGCCCTGAGATCCCCATCCGAATTTCGAGAGGTCGATGAGTATGTCGTCCCTCTATCGGGCTTTCTGGCCGTCCGAATATATTCCGATACCAAGCCCCATAACTTGTACTTGGCCGATCTTCAAAAAGGCTTGATCCTCGTTTATAAATCCGTTGAAAGGATCGGTGAGGGTGCGGGATTCGGGCTCCCAGTCCTGCAATATTCCGACGGCCTATATTTTTCAAGGTCATCCAAAGTATATCTATCAGAGAGCGGTGGACTAAGTATAATTCGTAAGGAATTCGTGATGGACGTAGTTCAGGGGAAGAGTGTAAGGAGCATTGGCCTTGAGAACACCATAGTGCGAGCCACATTAGAACACGTGGAAGAACTCTATCGCAAGCACAGGCGCTTGCGAGTTCTAACGCTCAAGAGGATATCGGGCGTGATGGGTTTACGGACCAATTTTATGGAGACAGAGCCGATGGGGAAGGTGATCGTAACATACGAGATAGGGCAAGACGCCATAAAGGTGAAGGCTGACCTAAGCCACATCAAGAGGAAAGAACTTAAGAAGGTATTCATGTTGAATGAACAAGGATCCCTAAACTTCACGAGATATACCGACTCGTTTGGAATGGAACTTGTTGGGAGGAAGATCGGAGCCTGGGAAAACATCGACGCGGAAGACGCGAGTATAACCGATCTGCATGGAAGGATTGGGTTTCATCTTCATAGGCTAAGGGGCAGCACAATGCGCAGAGGGCGAGAATATCTGAAAGGTCGTCTCGACTGGATTGGGCTGGACTATGAGATCGACCCGGGAAGCCATGCGTTTGAATACGGGATCGATATTCTAGGGCGGTAAGCGTGGGATGTCGGCCGTCACCCTGATCTACCCATATTTCCACCCACCGAACGATAGATCGATATTCAGATTCCCACCACTGGGATTGGGCTACATAGCGGCATATCTGAATCAGCACAACATGCCCGTCGATATAGTCGATTGCACCTTCCTCAGTAAAGGAGAAGCTCTCGAGAGGGTTAGGCACTCAAATCCAAAGATAATAGGAATACAGTCGATGTTTTCCATGAAAAGGAAGGCCATAGAACTTGCCAGGCTCTTGAGGCATGATGGCGATCTGCTAGTCTGCGGGGGACCATTACCTACGCTGAATCCTGGGGATTTCCTTCAGGATTTCGACGTCGTGGTCATCGGGGAGGGGGAGGAGACAATGCTTGAACTAGTTCGCAGCATTGAGGCGGGGTCAGATCTCTCGAAGATCAGAGGGATCGCATACAAGGTAGATGGTAGGATCACGTTCACCCCGAAGAGGGAATTGATCAATGAGATAGACAGTATTCCGTTTCCAGCTCGTGAACTATTTGAGAACCAATCGTACAAGGATTATTACTCGAGGAGATTCGGTTATACTATTACGCCCATCATGACGTCCAGGGGATGTCCTTTTAATTGCGACTTCTGTAGCCGTCCAGTCTTTGGGGAGACATATAGGGCAAGGTCACCTCGCAATGTCGTTGACGAGATTGAGAATGCGATCTCGCTTGGATACGATAGGATATGGTTTGCTGATGACTGCTTTACGTTGGGACGAAGTAGACTCATCGGCATCTGCGACGAGATAATTCGAAGAGGTCTGAAGATAGGCTGGGAATGCCTGTCGAGGGTGGATTCGATAGACGGGGGAGTCACAGACAGGATGAGGAGAGCTGGATGCGTACGTGTATTCTTTGGAATCGAGTCGGGAAACGATGCCATTTTGGCCCTCATGAACAAGAGGTCTACAGTTGGGAAGGCCAGAGAGGCCGTACACTTGGCAAAGCTCGCTGAGATCGAGGTTGGCGCATTCTTCATCATTGTATATCCGGGCGAAACCGACGAGACCGTCTTGGACACGGTCAGGTTCGCTTCCTCTCTGCCTTTAGATTACCTCTCCTTTACGCTCCCATACCCCATTCCTGGGACACCTCTATATGAGAGGGTGAGGGATCGGATGATAGAGGCCGAGTGGGAGGCGTCCAGCCATCCGGGCCTGATAGAGCATGAGCTCCTTTATCGCTCATCTTTCTCCGAGTCCAAGCTCAAGTTTGCGATTATGAAAGGCTATTTGCAATTCGGCCTTAAGAAATACTTGGGGACTCGCGGCTATAAGTTGATAGGCGGACCAGTTGAGCACGTGACCGATCATCTGTTCAAAGCCTTTCGCTAGGAAAACGGGTAATGCGGCAGTAAGGAACCCCCTCGGTGTTCGAGAATCCTTGCTTATTATGTCGTCGCACGAAACCGAATCGAATTATCTGGGGCAGGATACGATCTGGAGCACGATGAGGCCTATTATCATGAAGACTATGCTGAAGGGGAAGATGAACCATATCTCGTATAATCCTATTACCGCGGCCACTATGGTCGGCGTGATGGAAACCACGACCCCCTCCGAAAGGAAGTAAACGCTGTAACTATAGCCCCTGCCAACTTTAGGCGTTATGTTGGCTACAATCGAGTTCATGGGTGACCAGACACTGCTGCTGAAGAACATGTACGCGAGGTAAACGATTACGAGGAGGTAAAAAGGCTCTAGTAACCCTAAAAATGAGATGGAAACGGCAGAGCAGAGGATGGCCAAGCTAAGCGCCCTCTTGGGCCCCACCTTCTCCCCAATGTATCCGCCGTTCAAAGATCCCATTATGCCGATAAAGGGACCCAAACCGAAGATGAAGCTGGCCGTCGAATCAGGGAGGTCCCTGACCTCGACTAAATAAGTTGTCATGTATGTCTGGATCCCCGTCAATCCCACCCCATTGAAACCGATGGCGACTAGGAAGACTACGAACGCCGTGGAAAGGACTGAGGGGAGGCTTGACAAATCCATCTTGTTCCCGTCATCATCTTGCGACCTCGTCCCGAGTTCTTCAGTCCTTAGTACTAGGAATCCCCAGACCAGTATGGGGAAGGCCCAGAACATGTAAGTCCATCTCCAGCCTATCGTCGACTGGAAGACGGAGAGGGAGATCAACCCCATGGCTGAGCCGAAATTGCCGAGGGCGTTGTGAAAGCCCATCGATCTGTTCACCTTCTCCTGGCCAACGATGTGGCTTATGCGGCTAAGACCCGAGATGTGGTAAATCGGGGAACAAAGCCTCATAGCGGAGACGCCAATAACCAAAACCCAAAAATTGGCAGCCCGGCTCACGAGGAAGGCCGAAAGGCCCTCGGTGACCATGCTAGCGAACAAGAGCTGCCTCGTAGTGAGCCTCTCGGTCAAGAACCCGGAGGGGAGGTTGGCCAAGAGCTGGACGAAGCTTGGGACGGTGGCCACGAGGGAAGTTTCGAGAAGACTTAGGTCGAATTCCCTTATGAAGGTGGGAATGAGAGCGACCTGCGTAAGATAATACACCTCTACGAACATGTGGGTCAAGCTGACCGTCCAGAAAGGCTTCATTCCTGGGATCCTCGACAACGGAATCGAGTCAGGATAAAAGCTGATCGATACCCGGTTCCAAGTAGCGTGAAGTCATTTAATATGGAACATCATTCGCCGTCGTCCATAAATTTCTCATCGGACATAAACCTGTCTTCTTCGATAATTTAATCTTGATGCGAACTATGCATTCGTAGATGGCTAGTTGACTGGAAGTTTATCCGGAAAGCCAGTCGCTCGTTCATAGGCATAGGATACCCTGAGCAACGTTGTTTCGTCGAAGTGCTTGGCTATGAGTTGTAAGCCAACGGGCAATCCATCCACCAGGCCTGCCGGGATGCTGATGGCGGGTGCGCCAGCCAGATTCACTGCGACGGTATCTATGTCCATGCGGTACATGCTCAGGGGGTCAGCGATCTCACCTATCTTCCAGGGCAGACAGGGCATCGTAGGACCTGCAAGTATGTCGAAGGACTTGAAAGCCTCCATGAAGTCCCTTATGATGAGGGTTCTAACTCTTGCGGCCTTGACAAACCACTCCTCGTAGTACCCAGCGGATAGGGCGAATGTGCCAAGTATTATCCTCCTCTTCACTTCTTCACCGAATCCTACAGCTCTGGTCCTTGAGTACAGTTCATCCCATCCCTCATCTGGTTTCGCATCAAGGTGAAAGCCAAACCTCAGGCCATCGAACCTTGAGAGGTTGCTAGAGCATTCGCTCATCGCTATCAAATAATAAGTAGGTAGCGAATATTTCAGTGATGGAAGGGAAATTTCCTCCACACTCCCCCCTATCTCCCTGATCTTATCTAAGGCCTTACGAACTTGACCAGCTACCCTCCCATCTGTTCCTTCTGCGAAAAATTCTTTAACTACGCCAACTTTGAACTTTCCGGGCTCCTTGGTCGTCTCCTCGACGTAGGGTGGCACTCCCTTGTCGACGCTAGTCGCGTCCTTTTCGTCAAAGCCAGATATTGCCTCAAGGAGAATTGCGACTCCGAGGACATCGGGCGCCATGGGTGAGATCAATTCCAAAGAATTGGCATAGGAAACTAGGCCCCATCTGGTCACCCTCCCATACGTTGGCTTTAGGCCCACCGTGCCTGTGAAAGCTGCCGGACACCTCACGCTACCGCCTGTGTCGCTGCCGAGTGCGGCCAAAGCTTCACCAGAAGCAACAGCGGCAGCGCTACCGCCACTACTTCCGCCTGGTACCCTTGACACATCCCAGGGGTTGTGAGCGGGGCCAAAGAAACAGGTCTCAGTGGATGAACCCATGGCGAACTCATCCATCGTTGTCTTACCGCATATAACGGCGTCCTCTTTCAAAAGCCGATCGACAACCGTTGCGTTGTAGGGAGGGACGTAATTCGCCAGCATCCTAGATCCGCAAGTGTTTCGCACTCCCCTTACGCTGATGTTGTCCTTGATGGCTACCGGAAGACCTGCGAGCATGCCTGCCCTTTCACCTCGAGCGATCTTCCTATCGACTCTCTCCGCCGACGAGATCGCATCATCCATAACCGTTATGAAAGCGCGGATTGAAGGCTCCCTCCTCCTCATTATCTCCACGGCCCTGGCTGACAATTCGGATGCAGCCGTTCTCCGATCCCTTACGTCCAAGATCGTCTGAAGGGTGTTCATCAGGGCTCACTAGAATGCCTTCGGAGACTTGAAGTAACCGTCCTTCTTCTCCCCCGCGTTCGCAATGGCCTCTTCCTGGGTCAGGGGGCTCTTGGGTTCATCTTCCCTCAGCCTATTCACGATCTCCAATACGCTGTAAGTCGGTTCGACATTAGCGGTTACAACTTCTTTGATTTGCTCAAAGTGGCTCAGTATCTTCCCAAGTTCAGAAGCAAGTCTTACCTCTTCATCCCGATCCAGCTTTATCTTGGAGAGGGCCGCATATTTCCTAGTATCATTATCGGTGAACTGCCTTCTTTTAGAGTCTCCGGGCATGGAAACCAGCCTATTGGGCGTAGATATTTCCCTTTTTAACCCCATGGTGCTGAGATAAGTATTTTATCATTAACTTACGGCCAATGTGCAGGTAATGAGGATGAGGTTACTGGTCCTCTACGACTCAAGATCGGGAAATACGGAAAAGATGGCTCAGGCAGTCGCTGACGGTGCAAAGAGGGCGAAAGGCACTCAGGTCGACATCAAGAAAGTCGATGGATTCGATGCCAAGAAGCTCAAGGGCTATGATGCCATCGTGGTCGGTTCACCTACCTACTATGGGGAGATGTCAGGGAAACTGAAGACGCTATTCGATGAGTCCGTCGAGATACATGGGCAACTGGAAGGAAAGGTCGGGGCCGCATTCACCTCGGCAGGAGGCACTGCTACTGGGGCTGAGACGACGATAATCTCGATTCTCCAAGCCATGCTCGTACATGGGATGGTGGTTCAGGGGAACAGCTCTGATAAACACTACGGGGTTGCATCCGTGGGCAAACCCGACGCTGGGACAAGAAGGCTCTGCGAGCTGCTCGGAGAGAAGACCGCAAAACTTGCCTGTAGACTTAAAAAAACTTAACGTGGTCAACGATATCGAAGCGAAAGGATCGAAGTGGACTCTCTCAAAGCCACATAAGAGATATCGTACCCTTTATCCCCGCTTCTAAACCAACAATAGTTAAATATCCAACGTCGCGGATTCTATTAAGAATCCATGAAGAAAATGGCTCTTGACCGGAATCTCGTCTATAAACTTCTCAAACAAGTTCCTGAGGGGAAGGTCGCCTCCTATAAGGGGTTGGCCAAGGCCGCTGGCCATCCGAACGCGGCAAGAGCTGTTGGGGGGATGATGAGGCGCAATCCCTATGCTCCATCAGTGCCCTGTCACAGAGTTGTATACAGCGATGGAAGGCTGGGTGGCTTCAATGGCTTAAGTGGGATTAAGGATAAAGTCAGGATCCTAGCGAAAGAAGGCGTAAGGGTTAAAGATGGTAGGATAGTTGACTTTGAGAAACTCTACTTTGCTGACTTCTCCCTGAAATTGACTAGGAAAGCTCGATTGCCATAGGGGATTATTCTCCCTACTCATCAACCATTTTAAATGGTCGAAGGGACGACAGATCAGCCCTTGTACGTTTCTTCTAGGAGCCTTACGCTTTCGGTTACTAGTTTTCCCCCAGCATCGGCCCTGAGAATCGACGCCGTCGGCTCATATCCCCCCTCATCGCATGCCTGCGGGGCGAGTATGTAACCTTCCGACTCTTGGTTGCAGAGCTCAGCGATCAGAGTACGTTCGAATGGCGACTTTCTCCTGATTTCCATCCCAAGCTCCAAGAATACCTCCCCAGGAAGTCCCAGAACCGCCACCTCACCGATCTTGAGCACCTGAAGCTCAAATTCCCTTTCTGTGATTCCCATCTCACCTATCTCAAGGTGCTTCCTATACCATTCGGGGAGGTCTTTCTTAGTCGGGAGGATTATCTTCTTTGTCTTTGCATCTATCTCCACCACGTCACGAAAGTCGATTATCCGTTCGAGGGTCTTCAGCGATTCCCCGCCCAAGATATTCCCGAGCCTTTCGGCCTCCCTGAATCTGTCTTCAGCGCTGAGCTCACCCCATCTCGGCTTTAATCCCGCCCAGTTGAATCTCGGCACGACATCTTTGGGCTGGGGGATCTCCCAACTCCATCTAGGATTAACGTTCCCGCATGGTGCGTTAAGGAACATGCATATAGATCCGGGTCTGGCCCGCTCTATGAGATCAACGGCATATCCCGAGAAATCCCTCGATATCATCAGCTCATGTGGTCCTAACGTTACACCATGACACCCATAGTTCACAACCGTGCATATCGTCCCGCCCTTGATGTTATCCAGCCTGAGGATATTTACCAATGGTTCAAAAGGCCCATCGGGCCATGAGTAGAGATAATGCGGTCCGACCGGACTTGATGGGTTCCTTCGGTTGACGCCGATGAAGCACTCTCCAGTCGCAAGCCCGATTTTAGCCGGCCTAAGCCCCCGCCAAGCTTCCAAGAAGGTTCCCGCAATCTTCCTCCCGAGGATCACCCTCCACTCTTCGCCCATATCCTCGCTATTCGGTCCCGTGTGAGTATGCGTCCCATGCATCATCACGTTTGATCCGGCTACGTTGGTGTCTTTCTCTATGAGACGCCTGGCCTCCTCGACGCTTTTGCCGGGTATGGATATTATGTCGCACGAGATGATGCCCACTGTCACCTCGCCCGCCTTAAGGACAAGGGCCTTAGCATAGAGCGAATCGTGAACGCCTATTGAACCCTGAGTCCTTCCACTATATCCGGATAAGCGATAGCCGACTGGTGGCGTGATCTCGTGTTTTGCGGCACCCGCCTCAATTTTTTCCATAAGTCAGATTTAACATATTTACTCTTAAAATTCTTCTCTAGCCGATATCGGTCCATTTACGTGAATATTTCGGACCAACTAATTGGCCTACCTTTTTCAGGTCATAAGGCCTGAGGGCTGGGCAGAATTATGCGCACTTCCAGCAATTGCCTTAAAGAAGTGGAAGGCAGCGCCCGCCAGAAGAGCCATAATTGGCTAAGCGAGCTGAGGAGCGCGGTCTGGCCGAGCGCCACATCTATGGCTTGTTGAACTTGCTCATAAGCTTCTGCAAAACAAATTAAAGAAATTCCCTCCGCCTCTTTCTAGACGATATTAAAATTGGAGGGGGAAGTTTTAAAGCCGCCATGGAGCTATCGTCTGGGAGGAGTTTGTATGAAACTCGGATGTGCAAGCTACTCGTATCATAGGATGTTCGAGTCAAAGAAGATAGATTGGCCAGGTTTTCTAGAAAGGACATGGAAGATGAACCTAGATGGAGTCGAGGTAAATTCCCTCTTCATGCCCAGGGACAAGAAAGTTGCCACAGACATCAAGAGAGGTGCCATAAAACTCGGCTTGGACATTTACGCTTTAACACTGGACATAAACCTCTGCGAGCCAACTGTAGCTAAGAGGGAGAAGGCAGTCGATGCCGTGAAGCAGTGGATAGATATTGCAGCGCTGCTTGGAGCCCCGGCAATGAGGGTTGACCTCGGTTGGACGCCGAAAGGCAGTAAAGATGAGGAGGCGATTAAGTGGGCCATCCAGAGCTACAAGAAATGCGTGAGTTATGCTAAAACAAAGGCGATAGTTCTAACTATAGAAAATCACTACGGGCTTTCAGCCTCGGCGAGCAGAATCACAGAGATAGTTGAAAGGGTCGGTACAGACTGGTTTGGCCTGACACTGGATACGATGAATTACGGCAAAGGCCCTGAGGCATATGACCAGATCGCCAAGACGGCCAAATACGCCGTATACGTGCACGCCAAGACCCACAGGCTTGAGGCCGGAAAAGTAGACCAGCCTAAATGGGTCGAGGTGGACATAGACTACAACAAGATAATGGAGATACTTCGCGGGATCGGTTACGAAGGCTATCTCAGCATAGAATACGAGGGTGAAGAGGATGAGGAGGCCGCGGTCCCCAAGAGCGCGGAGTTCATAAGGTCACTACTGCATAAATGAAGTAACTATCCGTCAGTGGAGTGCCCAAAAGGCCCGCTTTGAAGAGCCGATTCTGTGAGCTCTGGCATCTTCGGACTGGTAATGGCCTAAACTGCACATTATGAGCGCCCCTTCCCGCACGTTGCCAGTTTCCGCCTCAGTCTAGACTTCGAATGGGAATTGTAATCAAAGGCGGCTCGGGCCAATGCCAATGCCAGCTCTACTCAGCCATAATCTTATTCAGGCAAGAGGAACCAACGTGAGTAGAAATAATACCCAAGTCCTCATGCAGAACTAGATCCCGGTCAAGTAAAACGTCGTTTTTAGTGCAAATCGAGTGAAATTCGTTCAAAAAAAGGCTTATTACGTTTTGATAACCTATATTGGGGCGATTGTCTATGGTCGGCCTAACGGAGCTAGCCGTCGAGATAATTGTTACAATTGTTGGCATCATCATCGCCGATATGCTGTGCTTTGTCATTAAGGAGAAGGTCCTGAACAGGAGTAGGAAGGATAGGCCAACCTAGCAATATGGGATTAGAGTGTGTGCGCACCTGTAAACAGGGGGGTAAATTGCACTCCTTAGTCGTTCAACCAACTCGATGGCCTAACCCGCGCTCCGGGCAAGACATATGAAGACTCGGTCATGCTTTCATTGAGGTTCTCAGACTCTAGTGATGAGTGGTAAACATCGGCCAATATTGGTGCGGGAGTTTCAGGAGCGCGATGCGGAGGACGTAGCGGACATTTTCGCAACAGTTGGCCTCATCGCAAGTGACGAAGAGCGGGAGGAGTCCGTGAAACGTTTGAGAGATGGGGCCAAAGAGCCGGCGTGGTACGACCGCCATCTCGTAGCGGAGGTGGATGGGAAGGTTGTTGGCAGGGCAATTCTCGAAATCGCCTATCCCCCCTATTCGGAGATCATTAACCTCTACGTTCACTCAAAATACGTGGGGAGGGGTGTTGGTTCGAGCCTCGTAAAAAGGTGCGTCGAAATGGAGTCGACCAATAAATGTTCCATAATGTCCCTCATGACTGATCCAGTCGGTAACTTACCGGCTTATAGGCTCTACTCGAAATTTGGATTCAGGCCCGCGATCCTCGGCGATCCTTCCGCACCGAGGGGCCACATGTGGCTTTTCCGGTTCTCCGAAGAGTGCTGCGTATCGGAATTTCTAATGAGACACCCCTTTGTAGAACCTTCCATATCTCGATCAAAGATCGATTTTCGCGGTCGGAGGCTTTACTCCATGTCTTGGCGAGATCCTCAGACCGAGGAGGTGCTGACCCTCTATATTGAAGGGCAACCAAGTCAGACCGCCGAGGGGACGATGCCCAGGGTAGCTGGATTCGCTTATAAGGAAAGGGAAGTGGCCTTGGAAGCACTAGTGCAGGAGAAGAGTAGAACGATAAGGCAAGAATCGGCTTCAGGATTCTCCATATCGTTCTGGAACGCAGGATCCAGAAGTATTCGAATCTCCCTCGACGCCTCTGTTCCAGGAAGTATGAATCTCTCTCATCTGCCTAAATTATCTCCTCCATTGGAGATCGACCGAGGGATGGAGAGAGAAATCCACTTAGAGCTTGCATGGCCATCAGTTGACGTCCTCCCGGAATTCACAACTTTCCCGACAGTGCCCGTTACCTGTTTCTTGGCACTAGAGGGCCTTGAGCATCCTTTCTCGTATCTGCGGGCTTCGAGAAGGAATAATAACCTCAAGCTTCGAGGATTCTTGGAGAGAGACATGTTCCTTGTTAGATCACATACAATTGGAAAGCCGATCGATAAAATCCATATTAGCAGCTCATAAAAGCATTATCGGCTATGGTAAAACTACTGAGTGAAAAATTATACCTGATCCTTGGAAAGGATAACGATTTGGGAAACAAATTACACTCGCATTATGTTTATGAATGCAAGAGAAGTGAACAAAGAGAGGCGAAAATAAAGATAGGTAATCTCATCGAAGGGTATAGCGATAGTAAACTATTAGGATTGTCTTATGACGATGTAACAAAAAAATTTATTCAAGATCTGATATCGCTTAAAGATGAACCGCAATGGTTTGAAGTTGTATTTAGGCTCCTGAATGGCCTAAGTGATTTACTCGACAGAGAAATTAAAAAGGCCACTATGGTACCTGAGCCAAAGACAATCACTGAGGACATCAATAAGGAATTTCGCAGGATGCACATTTATGACGAATCGGACATTATAAAAATCGAGGAGGAGAATCCAGGAATAGTGAAAGTCAATTACCTGAGCAGAATGTATTCCCCAGAATACGACGGTGAATTTAAGGTTTGGAGGGACACGCAATTCATCTTTACGTTAAATTATAATAAAAACTTATTCGTGTGGGATTATATTAATATACATAAATCGTTGAGGGGCAAGGGAATAGGATCAGGGATTATCGTATTCTGTGAGGCATTGGCCAAGGGTTTGGGATTCACAAGATTCAGCGTGGAATATCCCAATAGGAGATTCTGGGAAAAGGTAGGCTACAAGATACCTGAGCAATATAGGATCGGTGAATCGGAGGAACAGAATTATACACACGAAGGATATAAAGAAATTGACTAGAAGGGGCCAGGTTTTATCGTGTATCCACTTCGCTGAAATGGTTTTCCCGTACATTAATTAAAATGCGACCAAATAGCGTATACTATGAATCCAAAGGCTTAAATACATAATATGACTCATATCAATTAATGACTTATTTGGACGACGCCTACGGGAGGCTACTGAAGAGCTTCGGCGGAAGACCATTTAGACTAAAGGAGGTCACCGAGGCGTTAAGACTTAGACCTGGCTACGTGAAGAACCTGCTCAGCGAGCTCGGGAGAAGGGGCTGGGTCTCCACCATGCCCGATCCGACGGAAGCTCGAAGGACCATCTACAGGCTAGATTTGGCGGCTGCGGGCGAAGTCGACAGCAATCCCGTGCAATCGATGCTCGGAGAGCATATCGGCGAGTATGTGCTTCTTGTCAACGGCGCCATAGTCGATAAGGACGAAGATGTCCAAAGGCTCCTCCGGAGGGCGCTTAAAAAATACAAACCTGAGCAGATATACATTACAAGTGCTGGTAGGCCAAAGGAAATTGTCACGATCGGCTTCTAGTGCACAATGCTGGCCCCACGTCTCGGACACGCCCCCCTCACCATCGATGGTCGTCACGGTATCATCTCAGAAGGGCGTGGGTGGAATAACTAGGGGTGTCCAAGTCGACACCGGCTTTTCAGGCTCGATCGCGATAGATCGAGAACTCCTCAATTCGCTGAACCCTAAAAGGATCGGTGAGATACGCATTACGACCGCAACGAGCGCCGATGTCAGGACGGAGTTGTACCTGGTCTACGTGACTATTCCTGAAATCGGCATGAGGGCAGAGCCGTTCGCAGCGCTCCAGGCTACAAGGTGCCTTATCGGAAGGAAGACATTGGATCGTCGAAAGTGGTTGCTTGACAATATAAAAAACGAATTTTGCCTACTGTAGAAAAACACAATTATATTATACAATTAGTAACATGAAATAGTACTGGTACTGACTAGACTAGTCACAGTCTTACAATTTCACTACATTACATAGTTCATAATAGCTTATTGTTGATTTAACTGGGCGCTTGAGTGAAAGTCACAGGGTTCTCCAATTTCCTCGAGTCCGCGCCCAGAATGAGCTCGAACTGTTCCGCCTCGACGTCCTCGAGTAATGGTATGCCCGTTACCTTCGCCGCCCTCTCCGTCAGGCAAGCGATGTCGTTCCTACCAAGCAGGTCAAGGTTCCACTTCCTGACGCCCGCCATCAACTGCTGAAGCCCCACGCCCACCCTGTCGTTAAGGTATGTGTAGAGGCCGATTGCCTCCCAGGGGATCTTTCCACCGTCCTTGTCCCTTAGGAGGAGGGACCCCACGAAGAACTTGCTGGGATCGGATCCATACTGCTCGGCGAACGACTTTGGCAACTTCCCCTGTCCAGCGAGCTCCACGAAGTACGAAGCCTTCATGACGGCCGTCAACGGCGCCCTTGCCATAGTTATCGCCTTTACAACGGGGCCGTCTCCCAGGTTGCTCATCGCCATGGCCTTTAGGATCTGCGTCTCGTTTATGAAGCCACCCGCCATCGATATGTCTGGCACGTGCTTCCCGTTCCTCTTCAGGATCTCCGCGCACCTCAAGACTTGGGCCTCAAGGTAGACGGTCGGCGTGCTCATTTCGTTCATCATGGGCACGGGGCTCATGCCAGTCCCTCCGCCCGCGCCGTCGAAGGTGATCGCGTCAACCTTGGCCTCTGAGGCCACCTTCATCGTAAAGGCAACCGCCGAGGGGCGATATGCGCCCGTCTTGAGGAAGACGCGCTTTGCCCCCTGCTCGCGAAGCCATTCGGCGTCTTCTACGAAATTCTCCAGGCGCGGCATTCCCACTCTGCTGTGCCTCTCAAACGTTCGGAAGACCCCTGCCTTGAACGCCTCCCTGACGCCTTCGTCCTCCGGGTCCGGTATGAGGAGGTAACCCCTCCTCTTGAGCTCCATGGCATCCTCTATGGAGTTGAGCCTGACTTCACCTCCTATGGCCTTGGCACCTTGCCCCCACTTCCTCTCGATGGTGTCCACTTCGAGCTTCGAGATCGCATAGGCATCGACGCCAAGGTTCTGATCCTCGACGTTCGTCTGGACCACTATGTCCCCATTCTCGCCGTCCCAAAACTCCCTGTAAACCTTGACCCTGTTCTCCATGTCTTTGGAGTATGCTAACTTTCCGCCGATGAACTTCGAATCCGGGTCCATCCCACAGACGTTCTCACCTATCGAGAGCATGACGCCAGAAAGGGCCGCCCCCACCGCGAGGCCCTTCCAATAGTTCCTGGCAACGGCCGTTGAGCCAAAGGCACCCGTGATCACCGGAAGCTTGAGCTTAATGCCGCCCATCTTGCTTGATATGCTCACCCTTGGGAAGAGCGCCAGATCCGGATTCTCATCTATGCCTTCAGCGCCCAGGAGGCCGGAGAGGATCGTCATGTGCGACCAGTCGAGGAGGTAGTCCTTCAAAGAGGCTGCAGTGCTCTGCCCGAACTTGTCCACTTTTGGATAAAGCGCCTCCCTTCCCCTCAGGGCCGAGAGGCCAACCTCGCAGAGGGAAGTGCAATCCCTCACACATAGCGGGCACATGCCACTCGTCGGGGACACGTCCTTTACGCGCGTGGCAGTTCCCGTCGTAGACATGGCATTCAGGTACGAGGAGTTCGGCGAAATCCTTTCCATAGTCTTGTTCTGCAAAAAGGCGATATCCCAAACAAATGGATATATAGCATATTTACTAGTGTAGGTTTGCTTTTCTAACGGAGATGATAGGAAAGGTGCCAACCGTGTCGAAAATGGGCCCTATGGTCGACGAGAAGGTAGCGGATTTGCTCAATGACCAAATAAACTTGAATCTGCTCAAAAACATCTGCTCAGGGAAGGGCCTCGACGTGAACCTCAGCTATCTCTCGAGGCACCTCAGGAGGCATAGGAACAGCATAAGGGAGAGGGTCAGGGGACTGCTCTCGCACAGGATAATCGATCGCCCGATCTTCCCCTTCTTCGGGCTCTTCATAGAGTATCCGCTCCTCGTCAGCGCCTACGCCGACCTCCCGGACAACGAGAGGGTGCACGAGTGGTTGAAGAACGACAGGAACGTTTTCGCCGCATTCAGGGTAAGGGAGGGGGAGTACAACACAATGCTCTTCGAGTTCCACAAGAGCGTCTGGCACTATCACATGTGGAGGGACGCCCTCGTCTTAGATGATAAAATTCCCCGGAGAGGGGAAAGGGCCCCATCGACCGTCTACTACTTCGCGAACCAATTGATAGAGAAGTACGATCCCACTGCCGGGGCCACCCTCATAGAGGAGGAATTCAGGAAGAAGGACAGGAAGGACAGGATCGACATCAACGGCTGCGACATCGACAAATTGGCCCTTCAGGTACTGCAGCATCTGGTAAATGGCGAGGGCATAAAGGTGAACGAAAACCTCCTCTCGAAGGAGCTAGGCGTTCACAGGAGGACGATAGCGAAGAGGGTATCGAAGCTCAGGGAAGCGGGGCTCATACTGGATCCTTGCTGCCGGTTCCCATCGTTCTTCGTCCCCCCGAACTACCTCCTCGTCTTCTCGATGGTGGAGATCAAGAATTCGAGGGAACAGATCATCGGGGACATACAGCGGGATCCACACGTGAGCTTGGCCTATAGGATAAGCGAGGGCAGGTTCAATACACTCCTCTTCGAGTCTCACCTGAGCATCGAGGACCACCTGATTTGGGAGAAGGAATATTCGGATCGGTATCCCGGGTGCTTCGGATCGACCAAGATAAACTACCTGTCGCCTCGGATGACGATCTCCATAGACCAGCAGAAGGTTTCACTCGGCATAATAGATGACAAGCTGGGTGAAGTCAGGGCAAGTGCATGAGGGCTTTAGGGTGCTCGTAGGCCACAATCTACACCTAATCCGGATTAGGTTCAGCAGACCCAATGGACGGCGCGGCCCACTTCTGCGGTCATATCACCCCGCTTGAGTCCGAGAACCATTGAGTCCGTATGCCTAGATGCGAACGCCACACATCTGGCCTCCAATGATGATCGTCGGATACGTGGCCAAGAAATCCAGAATGGGTCGGACTGAAAGACTTAAGCACTGCTCGCATAAAGCATGAAAACACAAAGGAAACCCATGGAAAAGTGGGGTCGATGAAATCGGGGATCAACAGGGACGTCGTGATCATCACGTGCATATTCGCATTGAGCAACACCGCCAGCGGAACGTTGTCGCCGATATGGCCGATCTACATCGTGAAATTGGGTGCGACCATGACCGAGCTCGGCTTCATCTTTTCAGTTGCCAGCATAGCTGCCTCAGCCTTACAGATCCCAAGTGGCTTGTTATCGGATTGGTTCGGAAGGAAGCGGCTGCATGCCCTCGGGGTCCTGCTGGGCGTCCTTCCTCCGATGATGTACGGTTATGCCGGACAATGGCTCGAGCTCTTGCCATGGTCAGTGCTCGCAGGGATCTCAACTGGCCTAACCACATCAATACGCTGGACCGTTGTAGCTGACATTTCATCGGATGAGATGGCAAAGGCATACAGTTGGACCATAGCGGGCATGCTAACTGGGGTTACGGTTGGCCCCTTCTTGGGCGGGTTCGTCTCAGACCTTTACGGGATCAAATCGGCCTTCATCGTGTGCTTTTTCCTGTACTCCGCAACATTCCTCCTGTCGATCTTGCTTCGAGAGACCAGATCCAAACCGAAAGAGGAGCCTCCCGTGCCTACGGATGACCAAAGTTCTTTGTTGAAGATCGCCCTGATCTTCTCCGCCACCAACATCATCCAGGGATTGGGGTTCTACTTGACCACGCCTGTATCGCCTATCTTCATCACGACGAGATTCAACATCGATTACACGCAGCTTGGGATAATATATGCCCTGGGGTCGGGATTGCCTTCCATATTGATTCAGTTCCCTGGTGGGAAGATTGCTGACACGTATAGCAGGAAGAAGCTAATCGTATTGACCATAATCTTCTCCTCTCCCTTCACCGCGACCATCGCCCTCTCCAGGAACATAATCGAGCTAATGCTCTCCCTGGTGTTGAACAGCCTCATCCTCAACATCGCATGGCCCGCGTACCAAGCTCTCATGATGGAGTCGACGCCTCCCAACAGGTGGGGGTTCATCAACGGCATTTCGGCGACCACCATGTGGATAGGCATGACCGTCGGTTCCGCGCTGAGCGGATTGTTCTGGGAGAGCTTCGGCGCAAGCTCACCGTTCTATGCCGCTGCCATAATCTTCCCACTCTCGGCCCTCCCATTCCTCACGCTCGGCACGGAAGGTCAGAGCAGGGAGAAGTTCTGCCCCAAGTGCTACGTGTTCAGGACCCAGAAGGAGAACTTCTGCATCGTCTGTGGCACAAAGCTGAAGGAGATAAGGGTGAGGCCGAGCAAGAGGTGACGCATCGGCCGACGTTCCGGTGCACGCGCTAACGGAGCTCGAAAATCCTCCTCGGGTTCTCGACCATTATGGTGGGTATGAGCTCCTTCATCCCCTCCGCCTCCATCTTGGGGATGAAGTGATCGACGATGTAGCTCAGATCCCTGGGCTTCCCGCCACCGGGCTCTGCGGCATTGTAGCCCCCCGCATCTTGTGAGAGGAGGATCTTGTCCTCGTGCCCCTCCGAGGCCATCCTCTTCACGAGGTCCATGAAGAACTCGTCTGGCTTATCACCCCCTATGGCGTCGTACTCGACGTTTATGCCGATGTCGACGGCCCTGATGTGATGGGCGATGTCGGGTTCGGCATGAGCGTGGACCCATATGAACTTCCTTAGGTCGAAACCCTCGTCCCTCAGGACCTTCACCTCCTGAAGTAGGATCGAACCGCTCTCCGTGTGATCGGATATCGCAGCGCCTGTGCGCTCAGAGGCCTTGGCTGCGGCCCTCAGCACCTTTTCCTCGAGCGCCGTGAGGCCCTCGCCGGTAGCTGCGAGCTTTATGAATCCGGCTTTCACGGCCGTGCCGCCAATGCCCCTCAGTACCTCCTCACTCATCCAATCCGCAAGCTGATCCACGGTCTTGTCCTTGACCCATCGAGGCATGAAATACTCCTTGTACAGTCCCGTGGGAGCAACCACGTTGATGTGGCCCCTCATCGCTAGGTCATGCAGTATGAGATGGTCCCTCCCTATCCCGCCCGTTGAGCACTCGAACAGCGTCGATACCCCCTTCTCCTTGAGGGCAAGAAGCGAGGGGAGGACGACCCCGACAACCTCGTGCCGATCAACACGCTCCCCTTGTGGGCGTGAGGGTCCCCTCAAGTCAAAGAACAGGTGTTCATGGGGAAGCGTCAGACCGATGTCCTTCGGATCGATCTCGCCCAATACTGTATTAATTTTCACCAATGTGGGCCATTTCCTCCCATAATGCGGATGGAGGTGCCAAAATCGAACCCCATGGATTTACGGTTTCCGATACAAAATCCTAGTGTTCGCCGTATTACTGCGTGCATATTCCTTTGGCTCGGTCCATCCATGTGGGTTATATTGTGTCCTGAGAAGAGATTAAATACTATCAAGGCATAAAATAGAGGTTCCCTGAAGTGGCTGGGAAAGAACATGGTGTTCTGTAGCCGGTGCGGTAGAGAGGGTGCAATGGGGCAGCTATACTGTACGGAGTGCGGTACCAAGATCGTTTTAGGCGATACCGTGGAGCAACGCACTGAGGTCGAGGACCTTCGCAAGAAGTTCGAAGGAGCGCGCGCAATGCATGACAGCCTTTTCAAAGATTATACAAACCTAAAGAGGGAGTTTCAGAAGATAAACCTCGAGAAGAGCAATCTGAGTTCAGAGTTGAAGAACAGCGAATCGGAGCTCAAGAAGGTGATCGAAACATACAAGTCCCTCGAGATAATGTTTAAGGAGAAGAATGAGAAGCTCGGTAGCATCGAGCAACAATACCAAGTGCTCCAATCGAGGGAGGCCCAGATCGGCAAAGCTCACAACGAGTTGGTTCCGAAGTACAACGATGCGATAAAGGAGAGAGATGTCTCGAGGGCTGAACTTGAGAGGCTCAAGCGCACCTATTCTGATGAAATTGAGAAGGCGAGACGCGCCGGGGCAGAGAATAAGGAGAAAGCACGCAGAGCTTTGCAAACGGAAAGGGACGACCTGTCGAGGAATTACGAGGCCCTGAAGAAAGAGCATGAACACGTCATCTCGGAAAAGGCCGATCTGAACACGGCGTTGCAAAGTAGTCGAACGGACCTCAAGAAGATGACCGATGTCCGCCAGGAACTCGAGGAGGCGCTCAAGAAGCTCGAGGTATCTGCAAAGGAGAAGAATGAGAAGCTCGAGACATCCATAAAGGAGAAGAATGATAAGCTCGGCAGCATCGAGCAACAGTACCAAGCGCTCCAGTCGAGGGAGGCTCAGATCAGCAAAGCCTACAACGAGATGGCTCCGAAGTACAACGATGCGATAAAGGAGAGGGACATCTATAGGAAGGGTATAGCCGATTACAAGAAGGATCAGGAGGAAATCGCCAAGCTGACGAGTCTCGTCAAGGCCTATGAGGGGCTACAAGGCAGATACAACGAGCTCGGACAAACGCATAGGGCCGTGCTCGAGGAAAGAGACGGGCTGAGGGTCGAACTTGAGAACTCTAAAGGTATGTACGATGAAGAACACCGAAAGTACGCCAGCCTTGAGCAAGAGAATAGGGCCCTACTCGAGACATCCGCGGAGCTGAGCAGAAAGAATGAGGATACGGAAAAGGAACTCGAGAGCATGAGATCGGATAAAGAAGTCCAAAAACAGGCCATACGGGATTTGGAATTAAGGATCAAGGTGACATCCGAGAAGCTCAATGAGACTGAGCGACAGCACAGGGATCTGTTGCTGCAGCATCTGGAACTTACCTCATCCTACGAGAGGCTGTTGGGAGCGGCGAAACAGGCCATGAGGGAGCGGGAGCAGATCAAGGTGTCGGCAAAGGCGGGAGCAGATCAAAGTGGGTCCAGGGAGACAACAGGGCAGGAAGTCAAACCAGAGGGTTTGAAGACCATAATTCGCGCAAACCCCGAGAAGAAGGAAGATTAGGGCATCACCCGCAGCATTTTACGAGCTTTGTCACCTCACTAATGGTTCTGCGAGAAGGTTTGTCCTTCTACGTTAGCATATTCTTGAGGGTGGCTCTCATGGGAGCCGTATCGAATGGTATTTATTAGACATCATCAGATGGCGAACTGGCCATATTCGATGGGCTAAGGTGATTGAAGATGGAGAGGTACTTCAGTAAGGTTCTGATCGACGCTAATTCTGGAACGTATGTCGAGGATTGGAGGATTTCGTCTGATGATCTGCGATTGGACGATCATGAATGGAGCATTGAGAAGAGGAGGCTTCATGGTGGCATGCAGGAAGGCGTGGATGTAGTTGAGGTTGATAACGGCAGGCTCTCATTCGCCATTGTGCCCACGAGGGGCATGGGGGTGTGGAAAGGGGAATTCGAGAGCTGTTCCCTGGGGTGGGCTTCGCCTGTGAAAGCTCCCGTGCACCCGAGCCACGTAAGGCTTGAGGAACGGGGGGGCCTCGGTTTTCTCGACGGCTTCAATGAATGGGTCGTGCGCTGCGGATTGGAGAGCAATGGTGCGCCAGGTGAGGACGTTATCGTGGACAACATGGGCAATGCGAAGAGGGTCAACCTCACGCTCCATGGCAAGATAGCCAACATCCCAGCTGAATACGTGGAGGCGAGGGTCGGCCTCGAACCCCCTCACACGCTGTCAGTGGTCGGCACCGTGTGCGAAAGGTCCATGTTCGGTGCAAATCTCTGTATGAATACAAACATCGCAACGATCCTCGGTAGTAACCGCATGAGGATGGAGGACGTAATCGAGAATAGGAGATCAACGCCTTGGGAGATGCAGCTTCTGTACCACTGTAACTACGGCGAACCATTTCTCGAGCGTGGCTCAAGGCTGGTCGCGCCGGTACGCTCCGTGGCTCCACGGGACTCGCGTGCAGCGGATGGCGTTCAGAATTGGAACACATTCGGCCCACCTGAACCGGGTTACGTCGAGCAAGTCTACTTCTGTGATCTCCTCTGGGATCAAGGGGGCAGAACCAAAGTCATGCTGGTTAATGGGGATGGCGATAAGGCCGTCACGGCCACTTTCTCAAGGAAGGAATTACCGTACTTCACCTTGTGGAAGAACACGGCCGACACCAAGGACGGTTACGTTGTCGGCCTTGAGCCAGCCACAAACTACCCAAACGGGAAGAGGTTTGAGAGGTCTCAAGGCAGGATCGTGAAACTTGGACCTGGGGAAAGGTATCGTGCGGAGGTTCTTCTAGAAACGCACGTCGGTGAAAAGGCCGTATTGGGAATCGAGGGAGAAATCATTGAGGTACAGAAACAGGCCCAGCCGAAAATCCTAACTTCTCAAGATCCACGCCTATCGGGATAGACCCGTTACCGGTCATATCCCGCCCAATTTGTGGATCTTATCTTCTACTTCTTGAAGACGCTGTGTAAGCTCGATTATCTTCTTCTCCAACTTGTGCCTTTCGTCCTCAAGCCTCTTTATCTGCGCCCAGTTCCTCATTCCTTCGGCACTATCGTATCTCATACTCTATCACCTGAATTCAATCTATATATGATAGGCATGAATGAATAAATCCCTTTCCCCTCGCGTGTCCCATAAATGGCGTTGACGCCCTTAGGGTATCGTACCGATATCCAAAGCCCTTAAGATCAACCGAACACCTTCGATGGTCGCCCTCTCGCCGATCATAATGTCCTCTCGGGCTGGAAGTAGTGACATCGATTTGTACATGCCCGAGGGATTTATGATGTAGAAGGTTTGCAGGACGAAGATCAGGTAGTTCAGTTGACGACTGCTTAATGCCGACTCGAGCCTCTTGGCGGAAACGTCGTCAAGTAAAATCCCCCTCCTTAGGGACTCGTTGATGCCCCCCGCCTCGTCGTCCATTAGGCTCAGGACTTCGTGGAGCGTAAGCCCGGCCTCGCTGAGGAAGTCATTGACAACGCTCCTGAGGGGTATTGTGCCGCTCACGCCATCATCTCCGTTTTATACAATCTATAACGGCCGATCGTTCGACTTCAACCTCCCCCCGCAGGAGGAAGGAGGCTAACCACATCTCCTTCGTTTAGGATCGTCTCAAGCTTTCGGAGGAACTGTACATTCAGCCCACCGAGCAGCACGACAAGATTCGCATTTTGTTCCTCACCCTCCGACATCTTCCCTGTCAGTTTCGCGTGCCTTTCGCCAAGTTTGTTGAGGAGATCGCCAACGGTTGACCCCAAAGGGAGATCCACGGCCAGGTCTTTGCCGAGGATCTTCGCCAGGTCACCGAAGACCCTTACCTTTACTTTCATCGCCCTCCCTCAGGTCGCAAATTCATGTCCGATCTGTGCGCAGGAGCCCGTAAAACCAAGAAACCTCGGCAAGATCAATCTTTCTGTTTTTGAAAGGGCTTGAAGTTTATTACAATTATGGTAACACTCAGGGATACATTCCTGGACATTTCCCGCGTGGCCACAGCTATTCCGAGGGTCCTTCAATGGAAATCCCATTAGAGACCGGAGCCCTAGTTAGTCACATTGGCGCCGTCAAGGGTAAATCCTCGTAGGGGTCCGCGGGAAGAGCGAGGCCTCCCGTATGTGGGGCAAGGCGCACAGGTAGGACAAGAACCTCTCCAAGCCGAGTCCGAACCCAGAGTGTGGAACTGAGCCATATCTCCGCAGATCAATGTACCAGGCATATTCTTTCGGATCCAGACCGGAATCGAGCAGCTTCCCCATCAGCGTCTCGTAATCGTCGATCCTCTGACCGCCGCCGACGATTTCCCCATAAGGCCATATCAGGAGGTCGTGGCACAGTACGACCTCAGGCCTTTTCGGATCGGGCTTATGATAGAAGGCCCTGGTCTTTGCTGGAAAGCGGGTCACGAATATGGGAGAGCCGAGAAGCTCGCATAACTTCCTCTCCTCGTCTGCGCCAAGATCGGTCCCCCAATCAACTTTCACACCAGCCCCTTTCAGGGCCTCTATTGCTTCATCATAACTGACCCTCTTGAAAGGCGGCTCGAGTGGCTTGAGTGAGCCATTCAGCTTTTTCAATTCCCTTCCCCTCAAGGCGATGATCTCCTGCACAACATAGGCTACCATCTCTTCCTCCAGCCTCATCATGTCCTCCTGCGTCGCAAAGGCCTCCTCTATCTCGAGTTGCCAGAACTCCGTGAGGTGACGCATGGTCCTCGAGACTTCGGCTCTGAAACTGGGCTGAAAACAGAAGATCTTCTCAAGGGAGGTGATGGCCGCCTCATTGTAAAGTTGGCCACTCTGCGTCAGGTATGCTCTCCTCCCGAAGTAGTCGACTTTGAAGAGCGTTGCCCCACCCTCGCACGCGGCCGTAATCAAGCTCGGATTATGTATCTCGGTGTATCCGTGCCTTCTCAACCACCTCCTGAACAATTCGCTAACGGCGGCATTGATCTTGAGGACCGTAGTCACTCTCCTGCCTCTGATGGCCAAGTGCCTGTTGTCCAGGAGGAATCTCTTCCCGACACCGGGCCTTATCGGAAAGGCATCCAGTGAAGCCCCAAGCACGTCTATCGAGGTGGCCTGTATCTCGACCCCGCCCGGCGCCCTGGGATCGATCTTCACGATACCCTTTACCGATAGCGACGATTCCGGCTGAATCCTCTTCAGCTGCTCGAAGACCTCTTCCCCAATTATGTCTCTGACCGCTATCTGGACTATCCCCGTCGAATCCCTTAGCCGTATGAAGAGGAGCTTCCCTAAAACGTTCTTCGAATATATCCATCCAGCCGTCCTGATCTCGGTTCCTTCAGATGATTTCAGGACTCCAGAGACGGGCATTCCCTTGAGCTCTGTCAATCCATAAGCCTCGATGCAGTGCATTTTGTTATGCCCTCTATTAATTTGCCCCTCCTGGCATTGGTACGACCTGGCTATGGCCGAAGGTGGGCTTTCGCTACCCATGCCTGAAGATGGACGGGTAGCGAAGGCGCAACTACTATAGGCTTGAGGGGCGTTTGGTGCCCGAAATGGTTTCAGCACATCGGAGAATACGCGACATAAAATCAGAAAGGGGCGTCGAAGCCCTTACGAAGGGAATGAGATGGACGGCCTACAACGCTAGGAGGTTGGGCGAAGCTAGGGAGATCCTGCTCGAGATGGTGGGGGATGGGAGCTATAATTTCATGGGCTTGGCTGGTGCACTGGTGCCAGGCGGCCTCCGGGGCATCATCGTGGAGGCGATCAGGAAGAGGTGGGTCGACGTCGTCGTATCGACGGGAGCCAACATAACGCACGACCTCACGATGGCGTTCGGGGCGAAGCACTTCCAAATCGAAGGTCAAAGGAGCGACGCCTCCCTTAGAGCCCAAGGCCTGTGCAGGATCTACGACCTCTTTGCATCGGACAAGGGATTTGTGGCGCTTGAGAAGGGGATAGGGAGGATCTTGAGGGGGATACCGCCTGGGCAATATGCTTCGTATGAGCTTCTGGATAGAATTGGGGCTGAATTACGGGACAGGGGATCGATTTTAAAAGCCGCGCACGAGAACAACGTAAGGATACTGGTCCCCGCCCTCACGGACTCGATCCTCGGCTTCCAAATTTGGATGTTCAGCCAGTTTCACGACGTCAGATTGGACCCATTCAGGGATTTGGAATACATCGTCAACCTTCAGTTCGATCTTAAGGCCAAAAAGGCGAAGACGGGGGTGATGATCTTGGGAGGTGGAGTCCCAAAAAATTACATATTGCAATCTTCTTTATTTGCAGATAAGCCATTCGATTACGCGATCCAAATAACCACCGACAGGCCCGATTCCGGTGGCCTTTCAGGAGCTACCCTTGAGGAAGCGAAGAGCTGGGGCAAGGTCTCGAGGAAGGCGAGGACGTGCACGGTCTACTGTGATGCGACAATCGCCCTGCCGATTCTGGTCTCGTCGATCGGAAAGCACTAAACGCGGAATTGCCAAAGTTAAGGGAGAGGTGAATACAGTGCGGTGGCCTTTAACTACCCTATGCCTCATTACGCCAAACCTTCTCTTGTTTTTCTAGTATCATGGATCTCCGTAGGTGCTGTAAAAGGCGGGCGGGAATATTTATTACCGCAATGATGATAACCTTCGACTCCGAAGGATGCGGAATTAATGCCGACACAAGAGAAGGGGAGTGATGCAGCGACAACGGCTGAGACCAGTCTTGAGGAAGAGGGGAATTGGAGGGAAGAATTCGACGCCCTGAGCAAGACGGATCCCGAACTATATGATTTCGCTATGCACCTACACCTGAACCCAGTGAGGAGTATATCCGAGAAGATAAAATACTTCCTAGAGGGGAAAGAGGTCGATCCTTTATCGACCGATCCGGAGTCAATCACCCAAGAGGCCGAGAGATTTTTCCAGCAGGGGAAATATGCCCGCGCCATGATGGGCTATGTCTGCGCCATCGACCTCCTGTTTCTCAACGCGACCGTCAGCACTTCGGGAAAAGGGGATGAGGGTGCAAGGGTAGCATACGGTGACAAGATCGCCTCGTACTCCTCAAGGCTTCGAGAAATCGAAGCAAGCGCGAGTTCGAGTCATGAGAGCGCGGTGTCATGGTATGGTCTGATCAAGCAGTATGAGAGCATCGGAAAGAGGGCAAACGAAGCATTGGCCATCGTTGTGCGATTCTATGGGAAACGTCTGAAAACGACTTGAAGCTGCTTAAATCCCTGACGCAGGCCCAATTGGGGCGACGCGATTCGGATTTTTTTTTAAAGCGCTGTGGGATGCTCGAGGCCATAGCGAACCATAACGGAGCCCATGTTAGATAACGTCAAAGTCATTCTACAAGGAGTGTCAAGTGATCATAAAGTGGTGCTCCCAACTTCCTCATCAACACGGATCAACTTCTGACCTTATATTATGTTAAGATGTAGATAGAATAAGGCTCCGCCCTCACTATTAGTAGTATTTAAGAGGTGATTGGAGGTTGGACGAGAAAAAGATCAGCGGGTTTGAGGGAATATCGATGGGCGTGCTAGGCCTTTTCATATTCATTTGGGACTGGTTACTCTTTAACGTCATAGAAGACATAGGCTTCAGTGCATTGTTCATAATAGTGCTTGCAGTAGGCGTGTATGTCCTGAAGAGCAAGGGAACGGTGGAGCTCGACATGACATCCAAGTACGCCAGCAGCTATTGAGCACCCCGTGGGAGGAACGTCTATGGGGGTTCTTATGGTCCCCGAGACCTATTATGGTAATGCCGTAATGGCGAAGACAAGGGAAACGAATTCCCAGGGAGGAAAGGCATAACTCACTCGAGGGCCGTTGATGTTCTGCTCGGCAATTGTCCTCGGAGTCTTCGATGGGCGATCTCCTGCGCTTGTTAGAGAAGCATCGAATCTCCCTCAGGGCTGAATTGGATCAAGAGCACATAGTAGACCCAAATTTGATCTCCGAGATGTTAGTTCTCGCGGAGGTTGGCAGGGGTGACGTGGTTCTTGAAGTTGGGTCAGGCGTGGGCAACATAACGGAGTCGATTGCGAAGGTTGCCAAGTACGTCTATGCCGTTGAGAAATACCGCCAGTTCGAACCCATCTTGCGTGCCAAATTCCGAGGTAGACGAAACGTTGAGATATTATTCGATAATGTCCTCGACATCCGTCTGCCGCCTTTCGACAAAATTGTCTCGAATTTACCCTTTTCGATCTGCGAGGGCCTCCTCCAGAAATTGGCCCTCTCGGACTTTATGTTGGGGGCCCTCATAGTACCGATGTCATTTGCGCAGACAATTACCGCGAGACCTGGTGATCCAAAGGCAAGCAAGCTTTCAATCTTTACCTCGGCTTTCTTCGAGATGAAAGTTGAGAAAGTCGTAGAGCCAGACGCATTCTTCCCAGCTACCGACTTCAGATGCGCACTGCTCAAACTAATGCCATACGATACGAAGGACATGATGACGTTGATAACCAGACACATCCTGATCCAGAGGGACAAGAAAGCGAAGAACGCCCTGCGAACGGCCCTGATCGATGCCCACAAATCGTGCAACCAGCCTATTTCTAAATTGGAAGCCAGGAGGATCGTGGAAGCGCTGAACCTTGAGCCCAGCATCCAAGATGCGAAAATAGCGGCCCTATCCATGGGTCAGGTCATGCGGATCATTCGAGCATTACACGGCTCGCTCTAATGGATTCATCAACCTATCCCGTCATTTACCTCGCAACCTGGCAACTTGCCCCCGCAGGCTTTTTCTATTACTTGAATGATGTACTCCACGGTGTCGAAGAACTTCGGGTCGCGAGCATGTTCTACTCTTGGCCTAGGGATATCGACCTTCACGTCCTCTACAACTCTTCCAGGCCTAGGGGACATTACGAGGACCCTATCGGCCATGAATACGGCCTCTGACACATTATGACTTACCATGAGGAAGGTATCGGTGGGGAGATTTGGATCCGCCCATATCCTCAGAACTTCCCTTCTGAGGGTGCTGGCCGTCAACTCATCAAGGGAAGAGAACGGCTCGTCCATGAGCAATATCTCGGGTTTCATGGCCAGCGCCCTGGCTATGCCGACCCTCTGCTTCATCCCGCCTGAAAGATCGTGCGGATATGTGTCCATAAAGTCCCCGAGCCCGACTTTCCCAAGGTATTCGAGTGCTATCTTCATCGCCCCCTCCTTCGGGATCCCGTGCACCTCAAGGGGGAGCCGGACGTTCTCAAGCGCCGTCTTCCACGGCAATAGGCCGAAGTGCTGGAAGATCATCGTTATCTTCTCGTTCGGCCCACTTATGGGCTTCTCGTGGAACAGTATCTCCCCGCCATTCGCGCTCTCTATTCCAGCCACCATCCTGAGGAGCGTCGATTTCCCGCATCCCGAAGGTCCCACGATGCAGAGGAACTCGTCGTTGCCAATCTCGAAGGAGACGTCATCGAGGGCAACTATCGATCTCTCGCCGGGAAAGACCTTGGACAGGTTCCTAACTTCCAGGACCTTCACGCCTACATCGCCTCCCCGGCGTACCTTTCAGCTTTCCTCAGGAGCCTTCGCCAGATGAGCCTGTCGACGGCTATGACGAGGGCGGTCATGATTAGGAGCAGAAAACCGAGAAGTATGGTGTTGCCTTCCTGCAGAGCGGCTTTGTCCAGAAAGGAGCCGAGCCCTGGCAGCCACAGGACTTTTGTACCGTATGGCATGTACTCGGAGAATATCACCGTGTTCCACCCTGTCGCCCACGAGAGGATGCTCCCCGTGACTACAGCCGGAAGTATTGCCGGAAGGACTATGTGGCGTACTCTCTGCAATCCCTTCATGCCGATGAGCTGCGAAACTTCCCTTATCTCATCGGGGATCGTCTTCACTGCGGTGACTATGTTCAGGAAGAGATACCAGATCATGTCAGCCACGAGCATCGTCAATGAGGTGATCTCCAATCCGAGGCTCCCTCCGAAGATTTGGCTCAACGATACGAACAGGATCGGGAAGAGGGCCAATATCGGTACCGATTGCCCGATATCGTAGATCGGGTAGAAGATTAAGGCGAAGCCCTTCTTCTCCGCGGCCAGTATGCCCATGCTCAATGCTATGCCCAGGGAGATAAGGTAGGCGATGGTCAGCCTGGTAAGGGTGCAGGCCGTATAAAATGGTAGATTCGCCATCTCGGGGATCAATAGCGATCCTTTGATTTCATCAAGACTCGGGATGCCGGGCTTGGCAACCATTACAACCAAAAAAATCAGGGCGATTACGGTCACGACCGCCATGCCCTTCTCTATCCTGGAATAGATCCTCCTCCTTGAGGTAGAGAGGATGGTATGTCTGAACCCGAAGGAAAGGTGAATCCTTGGAATGTGATGCATGTGCGAAAACCTCCTAATTCCTGAAAATGCAAGCCCCTTCGGCCAATCGGTCCTGAAGATGGGCTTGTATGTGCCTGAACCTGCCCTCTCCGTCAGCCTATGCCAGGTCAGGAAGTTAATGTACACAACTAGAACGGTAATGATGATCAGCAGGACTATGGCGAGGTTCGTGTCCCCATATTCATATGCGGCCTTCGCGAGGTACGAGCCCAGACCTGGAAGGGAATAGTTCTTTCCGCCGTAAGTTATGTACTCTGCAGCGATCATGAAGAACCACCCATCCCCCCATGCGAGCGTGCTCCCCGAGATTAGGGCAGGAACTATGGCCGGGAGCACGACGTGCCTTATGTAGCCATAGCCTTTGATGTCGAATGACTTTGCGGCCTCCACTATGTTGGTCGGGATGTTCTTCACAGCTCCCACAACCCCGAAGAATATGGCCCACTCCATGGAAGTGTAGAGCAACAGCATGGCAGCCAGTTCAAGTCCGATCTCGGCGCCCTGAAAGGCGGAGATGAAGAAGATTATTGCGGCTGGAAAGTAACCTAGGATCGGGATGGACTGTAACACATCGAAGAGGGGCACCAATATCATTGAGCCAGTCTTGGTCGTCGCGGCAAGCAGGCCGAAGAAGAGCCCCGTCACAAGGGAGATCAGGTATGTTGCCGAGATCCTCAGTAAAGATCTGAAGGTATAGTATGGCAGATTAGATATCTCGGGGTTGTGCACAGCAGAGATGACGAAGATGTATAGTGACAGGATGGCCAGAAGCCCCATCGCAAATCCGAAGATGTGCATTCTCCTCATGATCCAGGGCGTCGCCGACCTCTACGTCTTCAGAGCCCCCAATATTGCCCCTTTAAAGGCGTTTCCAGCTCAATGATGCCATCAGGTTGATATGGACGGATTTAGCGAACTAGATCGACCTCTCCCCCTGATAACGGCCGGCGTATCCGACCCTTGCCCGCCTCATATTCTGCATAAAGACCAGCTGCACTAGGGCCTCGTCCTTGTGGAACAAGACCGGTGAGAGGGCCAGCAGGGATTGCACGAACTCGCCCACGTAGCCGCTATCCAAGACGGCCGTCTCAAACTTGATAATCCCGAGCCTGTTCAGCGTTGACCTCGGGAAGCAGAAGCCGGTGGCTGTAAGGGGAACTTTGACCATTGGAAACCTGAGTTCGTATAACGTCATCGGCCTTAAGTGGTAGTAGCCCTTCCCGTCGGCTTTGCACTTGATCTTGGCCTTCTCGTGATCGACGACGTCTCCATTTGTTAAGTAGCCCCTCTTATCGCCGTGGAGGAATATCGGCCTCCTCGGGAGCCTCACGACCTGAATCGGTGCCAACTCGACGCCCCCTGGATTGATCTTGCGGGCTCCCTTCACATGCTTCGCGACATCTTCACCAGCCCAGACGCTCATCCGGTCGGACCTCGACCAGGTGCACACCTCATTCCTAATGGGCTTTGCCCTTTAGGGTTCTGTTAAGTCGTCGGGACATGGCATCCTAACTCCTTAACTTCGGGGCATCGACTCCGGGGATTAGTGGCTCCTCCACGTTCCCCATCACGGCTTCACCTGCCCCGCCTTCAGAACTGCCGA